>Ga0208400_10002_pt1 | contig 209126 bp, 181 predicted proteins | sample LakWasM110_LOW13_2_FD_183926 | JGI IMG/M metagenome (GOLD analysis project Ga0208400, IMG submission 183926) | Freshwater sediment methanotrophic microbial communities from Lake Washington under simulated oxygen tension - Sediment Metagenome... | ecosystem: Environmental > Aquatic > Freshwater >... | reverse complement strand
GCTGTGTACCCCCGGCACTACGGCCAGACTTCATGATGAGGTTGCTGCCACAAGCCGGGCAGGTAATTTCTTGATAACAGGTCATACTCGATATTATATGTGCAATTCACATATTTGACCCATTACCGTAATTAGTTTAGCCTATTGTTTATGAATTATTTTTAATGCGTTTGCCCTGACTTCATGATCAGGTTGCTGCCACAAGCCGGGCAGGGATTTCTTGATAACAGGTCATATTCAATATTATTAGGACTTTCGCAACCCTAGCCGAATAGGTTATGTTAGCAGACATGATCACGAAACAACGTTACGTAGAATACTTGATTTGCCCGCCGATCAACTATACCTGCTTCAACCTGTCCGAGCATTTGGACCCTATCAGCCATGATGTGTCAACACTTTTCCGGACACAAAGTTAAGCAGATTTTAGCTGCATTTCGTAGTCCACTGGCGACACATAGTTATTGGCAGAATGAAGCCGTTCACGGTTATAAAACACTTCGATATATTCAAATATATCCTTGCTCTTAGCCTCGGCTCTGGTTTGGCAGCGCTGATGATGCACCAGCTCTGTTTTCAGCGTATGGAAGAAGCTTTCCGAAACGGCATTATCCCAGCAGTTGCATTTGCGGCTCATGCTTTGGATGATGCCATATTGCTGCAACAGCGCGCGATGACTGTCTGAGGCGTATTAGCTGCCTCGATCCGTATGCCAAATTAAGCCCTTGCCGGGTTTACGATTCCAAACAGCCATCGATAATGCATCATTCACTAATTTAGCCTTCATGTGCTCGGCCATTCACCTGCCGTGAATACAAATCTATAATCACAGCCAAGTGCAACCAACCTTCCTGGGTAGAAATATAAGTGATGTCGCCGACATAGGTCTGATTCGGTTCCGCCACTGTGAATTGCCGATCCAGATGATTGGAGCAATGGGTAGGCTATGTTTGGAGTTCGTGGTTGCTTTGAATTTGCGCTTGGTTTTACAAGCCAAACCTGCCGCCTCCATTAACCGGCCAATACGCCGGCGGCTGACCTGCCGCTCCTTATTGATTAAGGCTTCCTTAAGTCGGCGCGTCCCATAGTTTCTTCGGCTCTTTTTGAACAAGGCCTTGATCACTTCAGTGAGTTCTACATCGTTTTTTTCAGCCGCTGTTTGAGGAGACTTTAACCAAGCATAGTAAGCGCTACGGGAAACAGCCATGAACTGGCACATTGATTTAACAGGAGATTCAGTCTCATGCTGTTTGATCCAGGCGTACTTCTCGGCAACTGCTCCTGCGTTGCTCTACCTCCTGCATCCATGCAGTCGACCGGTGCTCCTTGGCAAAATACGCCGCTGCTTTTTTTAACAGGTCGCGCTCCTCTATTAACCGGGCGTTTTCTTTCTTCAACCGCTTCAATTCTTCGTAAAGATGCTCATCGGTTCGAACTGTTTTGTTGGGTTCTTTTGGCTGGCTATATTTGTTGATCCAGGTATGTAGCGTATTGGCGTTAACCCCTAAATCTCTGGCGGTCTGGGCAATTGCCTTTTCTGATTCCAGGGCCAGCTTGACCGAGGATTCCCTAAATTCGGCGCTATAAATTTTTATATTTTGTTTTTCTTGATCCATTTTTGACACACTCTCTAATTTCAGATTATTTTAGATTGTGTGTCCGGTTTAGTGTAGCCACTTCACTCTATCAAGTCCGGGCCGACTTGTTTTCCGACTATTTGCGAGCTGAACTGCGTAACCCCAGAATCAAGTCTTATTCGGGGGGATAGCGAAAGTCCTAATTATACAAGAAAATCACATATTTGACCCATTGCCAAATATCGAACCGATGAAAACGGCTAAATAAAGAGCTTCGCAATTAAATCATTTTCTCAATAGTATACCGAGGCCGCCGTTTGGTTTCTGAATAAATTTTAGCTAAATATTCCCCCATAATGCCAAGGCATAGTAACTGTATACCTCCAAGAAAATAGATAGGCAAAACAGTTGAAGCCCAGCCTGGTATTGCATCTTGAGTAAATAAACGTATCGCAATTGCCCAAACTGTAACTAAGAAACTAATCAGCGATACTAACAATCCTAAACTCGTAATAATGCGTAGAGGTAAATCTGAGAAGGATGTGATGCCTTGCCATGCGAATGAGAGCATTTTTTTCAGCGGATATTTTGATTCGCCGGCATAGCGTTCGGCCCGGTCGTAATATACAAGAGCATATGAAAATCCGATTTGTGGAATTATGCCGCGAAGGAATAAATTAACTTCGCCAAATTCTCTGAGCGCTTCAATGGCTTGTCGGCTCATCAAACGGTAGTCAGCATGATTGTAGATAATTTCCACACCCATGGAGCTTAACAGACGGTAATAAACTTTGGCAGTAAAACGCTTAAAAAATGTATCGGTCATACGAGCGTCTCGAACACCATATACAATATCGTAGCCAGCCGCATAGAGCTCAATCATCTTTTTAATCGCGGATAAATCATCTTGCAAGTCGGCGTCTACGCTAATAATTGCCTCTCCTTCCGCCGTTAATAGACCGGCTAAAAGAGCATTTTGATGGCCACGATTACGTGATAATTTGATTCCGTGGATGAATTCGTGGGTCTCGGCTAGAGACTCTATCATTTCCCATGTTCGGTCACGGCTTCCGTCATCAATATAGTATACACGGCTGTTAGGCGTAACCTTGCCATCGATGATAAGTTGCTTCAACAAATCTGCCAATTGGCGGGTCGTTTCCAATAAGACGGCTTCTTCGTTATAGCAAGGAAGAATAATGCTGACATCAATCATCCGCGGAATCATGGGTTTTTCATTGAATTTAGCTGTCTCGCATAAATGATCTGTTGCCATATCTATGCCTCGCTGAGTACAGAAAGCAAAATAACGGCTGCCCATAAAGCCTATGACGGTGTAGGGTATAATACCCAGTGCTTGAGCTATATAAGGATTTAAGTTGAAATGGGAGTTTGCAGATAAAACTGTAGCGAGGTTTGCCGCGTAAGCTACGGCGAGCACCAGTAAATAACGGATGAAACTAGAAATAACAGCGCCGCGACAGCTGAAGGTCCAGGTCTTGTTTAAAGCGAAACCTAGTAAAATTCCAAGCGAATAGCCAATCGCGTTTGCATGCACAATGTCTAGCTGTAAAAAATACATAGCAAAATAAATGGTACTTAATCCGACCAATGTGTTTGCGGCACCGACGATCAAGAATCGTATAAGGGGCATTGATCTCTCCTATTGCTTAATTGCATGAACGAAATACTGAGCGCCCAAGGGGCACCACTGCAGCCACCGCTCTAAAGGGCGTAGCGCCCGGAGAGTGCCAGGCACGAATAATCTGTAATGTAAGCCAACATTTTGAAATCCCGCTCTCTGCATTTCTTTACGAAGCTGTTTTCCTCTAATCAATTGAGCATTTTCATCGAAAGGGCAAGTATTCACAGCATTAACAGTAAGTGGATTCAGCGGATTATGTTCAAAAATAATTGCAGTTCCACCTGGTTTTATAGTTCGAAGCCACTCTCGTAAAAGGCCAAAATGAGCAGAATAAGGAATGTGATGGAATACGCAGGCAGCGAAAACTAAATCGAAAGTATTGTCAGGATAAGGGATATGCGTTCCATCGAAAGACTGGAAATTGGCAAGGTCAGAGAAACGGGATCGGCCTACTTCCAGACTTTTTTCTGAAACGTCCAGACAGGTCAAAGACGCATCAGGAAAAAATCTTCGAAAATGGGGCGTTGATGTACCAATGCCCGCGCCAAAATCCAGTATTTGTAGTGGATTCTGCTTATGTTTTCGATGCATGAAGAGTTCAAAAACATCTTTAATTTTATATTCAGCAAAGAACTCCGTAGATTCGCCGGAGAGCCTGATATTTTTCTGGTGTAGAATATAGTATTCATCCGCAAATTTATCGAATTCGGCTTTATGCATAACTTTAACTAATTAAGATAACGGTTTGTCAGCTGAAATATAAGTTTCACCTGCATTGATAAAAATGTATAAATGAATTGAATTATGCAACTTATGCAAAAATATTTCCTATTTCTTTTATCGGTACTTTTTGCATATAGGCGCTTAGCAACAAGTTAGCTGATAAAAATAATTATCTGGAAGTGTTTTTTGGAACCTTTTTTCTTAATTTTTATTGTTCAACTCGATATTACTTTCTTGTTTGTGTGCCAGTGAAATTAGAAAAATGCTAATCAGTGTATTCTCTTTTTAAATGGGGGCTGGGAAAGATTGAAGCAAGGATAAAAATAACCGCTATTTCCAGTACGACCAGACTGCTTAATAAGTAACGAGGTTCTGTTGATATGGCAAAAGTTAATATAAATAATAAGCTGAGACAAGAGCACGTTATTGATGTTAATAATATAGTCCGATTGATAACGGATAATTTGAAGAAATTTACTAGTAAGTATCCCAGAATAAGGAAAAGCACTATCTTATATGCAGATAGTACTAGAATCACAGTATTGCTAGGATGTTCAAGAGCCATAGAAACAGAATTTTCGGTGATGTTTGCATCGGATAATCCTCTGCCTTGCTTACTTAAAGGCAATAGGTTGATAGAGTTGTAGGTAATATTGCTCATCATTGAGATAATCCGAGTAATAGGCAGTTGTAAATAATATCTTAAAGGGGTTCTATCTATTCTATTTTTAGCAATCTCGGCAAATAAGTTATCTATTGGGGGCGGTATAGATTTTCCGTCTTGTTTAGCCAGCGTAGTCATGATATCCGAAATAACTTGCTTTTCATGGTTATTATCAAACGCCTTATCCGGCAGCCTTATTGACGAATATTTTCCATCAAAAATTTTGTAAATATTCTGGTCATCATGGCTTGAGCTTTTCCATGTTTTGAACCAAGCCAATGTTCCTTTTGGATATGTTAATGAATTATCGCCCATTGCTAAGGTTGGCGGAAAAGGCAAGCCATTAGCCGCTCCACGAATACCCCAAATGATAAGAGGCATTGATATTAGAAAACCGATTATGGTTATCTTTTTTAATGCGAATGTAGGTGAGTATATAGAGAATGCAACAATAGGAACCGTCACACAAAATATTACCATTTCATAACGTGTAAAAACTGCGATTATAAGAATTATGAACCAAGTAATTGTTTGCATCTTTTTCGTTATTAGTGATTTAATTATTTCCGCGAAAAGAATGATTATCAACGGAATAACAATAGACTCTGTTAATAATACACTAGCCCATGCTATTTGAAACGGTGACCAGCTTAACAGCATGGAAATAACTAAAATTTTTCTGAATTGTAATTTTAGTTTTGAGTAGAGTACAGAACAGAAATAGAAAATGGCACCCACCAATAATAAATATTGAGCCATAACAGAGATAGTATAGTTGGTATGGTCAAATATCCGAGTTACGGCCAGGAATAATGGGTATCCAAATAGCTGGTTACCACCCCAGTCAGGCGTGCATTGATGACTCGACGGGGTGGAACGTGATACGCAATGATTCTCTAGTATATTATCTGAAACTGATAGATAGGTGGCGCTATCTTGAGTGTGTATAAAAGGAAATAATAGGAATGGGATAATATTTAATAAAAATATTAGTAAAAAAATAAATATATATTTTTGGCTATCTTTCATTAAGAATATTGTCCTTGCAATAAGTGATAAACATATTATAAATATAATTCATGTTAAACAAATTTTTAATGCTTAGATTCAATTTACAGGTGCAAGCGATAAATGTTTGGCAAGAAACTCTATTGTATAAAAATAACTCAAGATATTTATATGTTTAAGGTTATGCTATTAACTAAATTCATTGGGACTATTTAATGTAAATAAAGAATTATAAGCTTTTATGGAGTAGTCAACCGATTTTGGTTTTACAAGTAGACTGGTAAAGTTGAGCCAAAAGCCTTGCCTCTGAAAACCTCGAAAACGGCTATTTTTGATAAGTGGTCATTTAGTGAAGGTCATTAATTTGTAATGAGTTATTTTTCTAATTCTATGAGTCTGTCGGATTTAGTAAATCTTAGATTCAGCTCCTAAGTGCAATCGGCATTAATCGGAAAAGAAAAAGGTTAGCTGATATAGTTTCACGCTTTTTTCAATCCGACCAAAGACGAGAAAGCGCATGAGAAACTATAAGCAGCTAAGCCAAGCACAAAGATACCAGATTAAGATATTAATTGCAGCGGGGAAAACCAGAAAGAGATAGCAGAGTTATTGTGCATATCGGGATCTACCGTGTGCCGGGAGCTGAAACGCAATCGAGGCAAAAAGGGCTACTTCCCGAAGCAGGCGCAAATAAAAGCGGATAAGCGACGGGCTCAAGCAGCAAAAGCACTCAAAATGACCGCCGAAGTGATCGTTGAGATTGAACAAAAAATCCGTTTGGACTGGAGCTCGGAGCACGTCTCGGGGAAGCTGGAAATCACTATCAGCCATGAAGCGGATTTATCAGCCTATCTGGGCAGATAAGCAGTGCGGCGGCACGTTGTATCAGCATCTTCGGCACAGCAACAAGAAACGCAAAAAGCGATACGGATCAAAGGATAAGCGCGGTCAGATCAGGAACCGTATCAGTATCGACGAACGCCCTGAGATCGTTGCGCAAAAGACCCGCATCGGCGATTGGGAAATTGATACAGTGATAGGTAAGAACCATCAAGGCGCCTTAGTGCCGATAGTGGATCGGGTATCCAAGTTCACCCTGATAAAGAAGGTAGCGAGTAAACAGGCCGAGGTGGTGACTGAGGCCACTATTTTATTGCTACAGTCCTATCTGGATAAAACTTTAACGATTACCGCCGATAACGGCAAAGAATTCGCAGGACACCAGAAAATAAAGCAACAGCTCAACGCTGACGTGTATTTCGCTCATCCTTATAGTTCCTGGGAGCGAGGCTTAAATGAAAATACCAATGGTTTGATCAGGTAATACTTTACCAAAGGCAGTCGCTTTGAGAACATAACCGATGACGCGGTTGAGTCTGTCATGTATAAGCTCAATCATCGCCCTCGAAAAACACTCAATTTTAAAAGACCTCATGAGGTCTTTTTTGCTGAGAAAGAGAAAGAAGCCGCATGATTACTGGGATTGCACTTCGGAGTTGAATCCGCCAATTAATACTAAAATTATCCCACTAAAATGTGATAGAGCAAGGCCATAAAATGTAAAAACATCATGACCAACAATGTTCAATAGACAATATACTTGTAAATGCCCATGCACGATCATAACAATGCCTATCCGATAGGGCTCTATGTTCGCAATAATGTCCCCTGCTAATGTTGGCTTATTGGCCTTCAATTGTGACCCCAGACACAGCGTAAAAATTGACATAAGTAAATAATAAAATCTAATTGAGTCTTTTCCGGTAAGAAACAAGATGAATGAATCAATAGATGTGTGTTGCTCCAGAGTGTTTCAAGCAAGAAGTCAATGGTTTGGCAGGTATTGGTTTATGTGTACGGCAGCTATCTTGATGGCATTGATTGCTGTTCCTCTAAGAGCTGAAGATCAAAGTAAGCCAGATGAGGTGGGGCACGTCACACTAGCCATCGGTCAGGCTTTTGCGCACAATAAAAAAGGCGAGCAACGGCCCTTAAAGCGAGGCGATGCAGTCTATGTTGACGAAACCATAGAAACAACGGCAGGTGGACATGTGCACTTACGCTTTGTGGATGAGGGTACAATCAGTCTGCGTCCTAATAGTCGTCTGAGTATTAAGCTTTATCATTACGACAAGTTGCAACCTAAAAACAGTGCCATCCGCTTCAATCTTGAGGCGGGTGTTGTTCGCAGCATTTCCGGGAAAGCTACACAAGCCGCTCATGACCGGTTTCGTCTCAACACGCCGATTACAGCGATTGGTGTTTTGGGAACGGATTTTGTGGTTCGTGCTGAGCCCGAAAAGATGTGGGCCGGCGTCTATTCAGGCGCTATTGCTATCGCTCCACTAAATGCACAGTGTGCTGTCGATGGTCTGGGCGCCTGCGCAGGAGCAACACGCTTATCCGAGACAATGGGAAGCGTTATGATTGAATTCAGTGGCGGCAGGGAGAGGGAGAAAATTGTGCCGCTTGACCCTGCAGTCATATCGAAGACGAGTAATCCCGATCGCGATAATTCGGAGAAATCTACGGATTCTGCTTCAGTTACGTCGAACCGTATGAATGCTGCAGAAATAAAGGCCGCTGATGTTGCTGCTCATTTAGGTGCCGACAATCAGTCCTCGCAGCCGGTTCAGCAGCCATCGCAGCCGGTTCAGCAGCCATCGCAGCCGGTTCAGCAGCAATTGCCGGTATCGCCGTTCACTTGGGCGCGTCAGGGCGATCAATTGCCCGGCGGTGCCGTGCTGCCTTCTGTTGCCGAGGTGCAGCAACAGAAGGCTGATTTTCTCGGCAATAACTCTTATAAATTATACCGCGCACAGTCGGCTTTAACCGAGTTGCCACGAGCAGGTGCTTACGATTTTAATCTAGTGGAAAAAGAAGCAGGCTTTACTGATTTTGCAGGCAATGATCATACGAGAAAACTCGCTCAGTTGGATGTGGCGACACTGCATGTTGATTTTGCAGCTAAAGAGTTTAGTACCCGATTAGAGATGAGTTATCACCCGCAAGTCGGCCCGGCAATTTCAGCTGCTCTCGATGGGGCAGGGCGTATCGAAAGTAACGGCCAATTTGCGGACGGAAATGCGGTAAGCGGCAGTGGTGTCGGAGGAATGCTCGGAATGGATGGTACGTCCGCAGCCCTGCTTTTCAGGAAAGAGGTTCCATCGGTAGGGGCATTTGATGGGCGGGCCTCGACAAAATGATGATGGACGAATCTTTGCTCAAAAACCGGATAACACCATTTTTATTAGCTGCGTCGCTGACTTTGGGGGTCAGTGTTTTCTGGGCGGACCCCTTTTCCAGTATTGAGGCCGCTGTTGGCGATCATCTGTGGCAGTTTATGAGTACCTCCTCCGCCAACCGGGAACGGCGAGTGGTAGTGATTGATATTGATGAAGCCAGCATTGCCCGTTACGGCGCTTGGCCGTGGCCTCGCGAACGTACGGCAGCTCTATTCAAAAGTTTGGCAGAACAGGGAGTTGCCCTGCGCGTTGTTGATATTGCCTTTCCCGATTCGAAGCCTGGAGACGGCGAGTTGGCAGTAGAGCTGCTTAAAACGCCGACTGTCCTGGCGCAGATATTAGCTATCGGCGCTGACGAGCCGGTAAATATGGGGCAATTGCAAGGAGGCTTGTCTTCTGAGGTTTGTCCTGGTCAGTTTCCAGAGGCTAACGGCGCAATAGGCAATGCTCCTGGTCTTAGGGCGGCAAGTGCCGGTCACATTACTCCGCGAATGGCTGCGGATGGCACCATTCGATATTTGCCTGCAATTATCTGTTACCGGAATAAGGGCTATGCCGCGTTGGCGCTGGCCGCGATTGCCGAAGGCGCAGGAGTGTCGCCTGATTTTACAGTTGCTTACGGTACAGGATGGCTGGATCCGGTGGCAACATTGCGTCATCCTCGTTTGCCGGGTTTTTCCGTGCCTATTAACAAGCAGGGGGATATCTTATTGCCGTGGTGGACATCCAGAGAGGGTATCACCTCTATTTCAGCGAAAGATATCATGGAAGGCAATGTGCCTGCCGGATACCTAAAAGATGCTTGGGTGCTACTGGGTGCGACCGCTTTCGGTATGGGTGATACGGTTCCAACACCGCAGGCGGCTGCGGTAAGCGGTGTCGAGGTTCATGCGCAATTAATGACAGCGCTGTTGGATGGACGGATACCTTACCAGCCCCGTGGCGCAATGCTGATGCAGATAGGTTGGATGGTGCTGTCGGGCCTGCTGTTGTTGGGAACCAGTCGCTGTCGGGGTGGAATAATACGGGTCTATGGGCCGGTTATAACAGGATTACTATTAGTGGGTGCAACCGTAGTTCTGCATGCCGCTTTACTCTGGATCGGCAGTCTTTGGTTGCCCTGGATGGTCGCTGTATTTTTTATATTGTCTTTGGTGGCTTTGTTCACTACACAAGGCTATATGAATAGTCGTGCCGAGGGTGCGCTGCTTTACCGCAACCTTTCCAGCTATTTGCCTGCCCATGTCGCCAAGCAGATTGCCCAGCAAGAGCCTGGTAGTACGCTCAATGCGCGTCACGAGCAAGTTATTGTGCTTTATGCGGACTTAAGAAATTTCTCAGCTTGGTGCGACCAGTTGCCGGCGGAACAGGCCGGAGCGCTGTTGCATAGCTTCTATACCTTTGCTAGTAAAATTATTCACCAGGAAGGGGGAGTGGTGGAAGAGTATGTCGGCGATGCTGTGATGGGCGTATGGCGTACCAATAATAGCGATCTACGGCCGCTCAGTGCTGCTAAAAGCATTGTTTTGACCGGAGAGCGGTTGTTTGGCGCCGAAACCGGAATCAATACTTTGCCGCCTTTGGCAATAGGTATTGGTATCGAGCAAGGCGAGGTATTGGTTGGGTCGTTTGGCCCGGCCCGGCGTCGCACGCATGCCTTGTTGGGCAGGACTGTTACCACTGCGATACACTTGCAGGCCATGACAAGCGAACTTTCGCAACCCATAGTTTGCGGTGAGAATGTTGTAAAGTCTTGGAAAGAGGCTGTGCCAATGATTTCTCTGGGCAACTTTTTGTTAAAAGACAGGCAGCAGCCGACAGAATTATTTGTGCCGGGAACGGAGTTGGCGGTAGAGAGCGAGTGAGCTTGAAACAGAAGATCATAGCGCTGATGATTGTCTGTGGCTTTCTCTCAATTAGTACGGCAAATGCCTGTGACAAGGCGTTAATCGAAGACTCTCTTCAAGCCTGTAGTCAAGATCCCGATTGGCTGGTGCGTTATGCAGCATCACTTAATGCCAAGAAGCGCTACACAGAGGCTGCCGATCTGTTGGAAGGCGTATTGTTGCAGTATCCGGAAACCGGCGGAGCGGTAGAGCAATATAACCAAGCCTTGGCAGGGATAGACAGTCAAGACGGCTCACATCAGAACATACAATCGATCCCGGTGGTCTTGCCGCAACAATGGCAAATCAATACCGGTTTGCAAATACGGAGCGGCTACAGTGACAACCTTAACCAGGCGCCTTCACAGCCAATCATCCAATTAACACTGCCATCGGGACCTGTAGCTATTGAGCTGCAGCCGCAATTTCGTAAACAGGCTGGATTTGGGGCTGAATCGCAGCTGGTTGCAAACGCGGTAAAAACAATAGCTGAGGGACTGCAATGGCAGGTGAGAGGCGAATTGTTTAATCGGGAAACAGAATACGGTGGTTACGCAGATTATCAGGGAACCAATCTGCTTACCTCGCTTATGCAGCGCGAGGATGATGGCAGAGAGACAGGTGGGGCGCTAGGGTTCAATGTTTTGCGTTACGGTGGCGATGTCTACTTGTATACGGGCCAGTTGATGTTGCGGCACACTGCGGAAAGTTGGGCGTACTGCAGGCCTCAGATGGGAGGAGATTTTTTGTGGCAAAGGCAAAATGGAAGGCCGCTATTGGATAGTCGTTATACCGGCTTAATGGCTGGTATAGCTTGTGACACAAAGATTGGTTTATATAGCGCCGTGATCAGTGCAGGATGGGACTGGGCAAGCAATCAGCGCCCCGGAGGCGATCAACGACGAGGCAAATTGGAAGTGATTGGGATTTGGCCTACGGAAGTAATGGTCCGGGACAGTTTTTTAAAGGCCTACGCCAATATCATGCAAAGCAATGATACGAAATCTTACAGTCCCTGGCTGAATAATGGCGCAACAAGATATATAAGTCGAATAGGGCTGGGGCTGGATTATGACTGGCCGCTGGATATGGTCGCCGACAATTGGCGAGGAGTAGTAAGTGCTAAATGGCAAAATCAAAACAGCAACATCAGTCTATTTGAAATGAATACATTGGAAGGTTGGCTGGGAGTGAGAGTGGCTTGGTAAATAAGATAGATAGCTTATGCTCCATCAACTTAAGGAAATAGATCGTGATTTCGACAGGGGTTGCCGGGTTCGCAAGCCACAGATAACAAAATCAATAAGCATGTGCACGTATAATGTCGGCACAAGTAGCTTGATTCTGGCGTACGTCAGCTACTTTGGCGTTGTGCCTCAGTTTTCATTAAGGTTTCATAGTGTTTGGCTGGGCTTCGTGCTGTGGGTAGGTGTAGTTCGTATTAATTATTATTTTTTATGAAACATATAGATATAGAATGAATGCGAAGTGAAATATACTAATTGATTGCATTTTGTTGAGTTAGATATAAAATTTAGCTTAGGAAGAAATCGGTGCAGCCGCAGGCTTGAGTCTTTGTTTCTTGTAAGTGTATTGGCAAAACAGTGATTGAACCAAGCTATGGTTCACGATTCCATTGATTTTGACTGGGTTAAAAACGAGGAAGAGTTAGAGTACTTTGATTATAAAATGCATCTCACAATGCTTCGGGAAATAAATATCAGTGGTTGTGAGCATGATCACATCGGCTTGGAGTTGTAATCGGATAGACTAAGCTCCAACCTAGGAAAAGGGAGACCTAAGTCATTTAAGATGGCAGGGTGCCGAATTTATTGATAAGGACTGTAATGGATCAAGCGCATTAAACCATCGTGCTTTTGATCGAGTGCAGATCAAATCTGATCTCGGCTTTTTGCAGAAAGTTTCTTTTTAACATTTAATTTTAAGGAGCCCAACATGGCTTTTACAATAGTTACAACTCGAACAATTCTTGCGCGTAACGCAGGCGCACTGTATAACTTGGAACTCGGTTCTACAGACATGGGGACTCTGGTTACCCAAGCTGGCACAACCACTGATAGCGTAAATGCTTTCCTGAACACCATCTACACCAACAGTGTTGGTACCGCTGCAACCACCGCTGTAGCCGCCGAGCTGGTTAACAACTTGGGTATCACTGATCCAGCGGCGATTACTTCAGCAACAGATTATATCGTTGGCCAATTGAATGCAGTTGCTTATACCGCGCGCGGCGCCGTAGTTAACAACATAATCAGTCTGTTTACCGGATTAACTGCTGATCCTGTTTTCGGTACTTTTGCGACTACATATAACACTAAAATTGCCAACGCCGAGGCTTATGCGGCGGTCTCTACCAATACCGGCAATGCTACTTTTGGTGGGGTTTCTACACAGCCTGCCGGACAGACTTTTACGCTGACTAATGGTATTGACACGTTTACTGGCGGATCCGGTAATGACACTTTCAATTCTTCGGTTATTGGTGGGCTTTCTGCGCTGGACAATCTCGATGGCGGCACCGGCACTAACACATTGACCGTAAGCGATACCAACCCCATCGCTGTTTCTCCAACCACCAAGGTTGCAAATATCCAAACGGCGACTCTGTCTTCCGGCGGCACAGTAGGCGGTGACCTTTCTTCCTGGACCGGCCTGACCCAATTGACCGTATCCGAAATCGGCGGCTCTGGTACTGGCCTTACCGCTGCAGGGACTACTGCGGTGACTGTCACTGATTCAGCCCAAGCTGCCGGCAATATCACTGTAAACGGCGGTTCTTCGGTTACTATAACGTCAACCGGTGCAACTAACGGTACGATTACTGTCGGTACAACAACCGCTCCAACCGGCGCTGTTGTTATCAACGAAACCGCAACCAACAACGGCACAGGGGGGGCTATTAACGTATCGGGCGGCACGACTGTCAACATTACCCAAACTGCCGCCAACGCAATCAATACAACCCATACAAATGGTGCTGTCAACGTCTCAGGCGGCGCTGCTACCACTTCAGTGACGATTAATAACTCGGCAATCGCAACCGCATCTCTTACTAAAGCAGGCGTTGTCGCCAATTCGGTCTCTATCAGCGACGTTAACGGCGGCACCACTAAAGCAGGAACAATCACTTCTGCCACGGTAAGCAATTACACGACATTGGGTATCAGTGACAATGCGCTGACAACCTTGAACTTGACTGGCGGTTCCGGCAACATAATTATCGACAATAGCGGTCTGACTACTCCAACCAACAAGACGCTGGGTTTAACCGTCAATGGCTTGACGGCCGGCACGCTGGACGATGCTGATATTTACACGACACTGAACGTCACCACCGCGGGCGCGGATTCGACTTTGTCAAACATTACCACAGGTGCTGTGGCCACATTGACTGTCGCGGGCACCAAAGGTTTGACCCTGAATTCCGCTGCCGGTTTGGTGGGCGCGTTGAAAACCGTTACTGTAAGCGGATCGGCGGGTTTGACCGCTGATTTTACCCTAGCTAGTAAGGTGACTGCTGTCGATACTTCGGCTACAACAGGCGCATCGAAAGTGACTATCGACGGCTCGAAAGCAACGTTCACCGGCGGCGCCGGTGCCGACACGGTGACCGTGGTTACAGGCGCAACCAAGGCAATCTCTCTTGGCGCAGGCGATGACAGTCTGACCTTGGGCGCCTTGGTGCCGACCGCTGCAATCAGCGGCGGCGCGGGTACCGATACCCTGTCGATGGATACTACTGCGGCGGCTACCGCTTCGAGTACGCCTTCATTTGCAGGTTTGGTAACAGGCTTTGAGCATCTGACGTTGACCGGTGCTGCTGTTACAAAGACTATCGATCTGGCAGTGTTGGGTAATTTTAACTACGTAACCACCAGCGGTGGTACTGATGTGACATTAGCCAATTTGAGTTCTGGTGCCACTTTGGCGTTAACCGGCGCGGGAACTAAGTACACGATTGGAAGTACCTCCGCGTTCACCTCAGGTACGAATGATACCGTTAACTTGGCGTTGACCGACGGTTCCGGAGCGGGTGTGTCTTTTGCCGCCACCGGGATTACCGCATCAGGCGTCGAAAACTTTGTAATCACGACTGCGGATACCCAAGCAACTCCAACAGGCACCTTTAACGACCTCGTGACTGTGCTGGGCAACTCGGCGAAGACCATCACTGTGAGCGGTAACGCCGGCCTGACATTGACTGCAGCGTCTACAGCGTTAACTTCAGTCGATGCAAGCGGTATTACCGGCACTACGACGGGCGGCTTTTCTTGGACTTCCGGTGCACTTGCTGCGGCGGCAACCGTCAAAGGTTCCGTAGCTGGAGCCAATACGGTTGACGCATCGGCAGCTACAGGTGGTGCAGTGACTTACACCGGCGGTACAGGCAATGACGTGTTCACTGCTACCAACGGTAAGGCAAATGTCGTTACCTTGGGTGACGGCACTAACAGCGCTACAGTCAGCAGCGGTAACAACACTATCACCGGCGGTACTGGGGCCGATACTGTAATTGCTACAACTGGTAACAATACAGTTACTCTGGGTAACGGTGCTAACGCCTTCACTGCAACATCAGGTAACAATACTTACACCGGCGGCACAGGTGTGGATACAGTAACTGTAGGCGGAGGCACGAATACCTTGACCTTAGGAACAGGTGCCGATGTGGTGTCGATCACTGCGGCTGGCTCGAACGTCAACACCTATACCACTATTACTGATGCTCACGCGGGTGTGGCGATTACTTTTGTGGATAAGGGAACTGAAACCTTTAATACAACAAAAGTAGCACTTGCACCGACAGCAGTGTTCCAGGATTACGCCAACGCAGTTGTTCAAGCCGGTGGTAATGCGTCTATTGATGGTGCATTTGGTTGGTTCCAATTCAGCGGCAACACTTATTTGGTTGAGAGCCGTCACGACGGGTCTGGTAATAACGCTAGTTTCGTCAATGGTACTGACATGATTATCTCCTTAACCGGTTTGGTTGATCTGAGTGCTGCAACTGGCACAGGTACAGCTACTTTGACTCTGGTCTAAAGCGGTATAGCTGTAATGCGGATTCGCCGCAAGGAAATCTGTCAGAAAAAGCAATAAAACCAGCCCTCGGCTTATCGAGGGTGCAGTAAACAAAAACCTCGCTGCTCACAAGGCAGCGAGGTTTTTTTCTGAGTGTATTCGTCGAGTGCACTCAGAAAAAACATACAAAATTAAAGAGAACGAATCATGAGTGACTGGACCGCCGGCTATGTGGCCGACATTGGCTACACCTACGGCTACTACGCCGAACTCAATCCACTGCGTATCAGTCTGGCTTTTCTCAATGCCGGGCTTGTGCCTCCTGAACTGGGAATTCATTGCGAACTTGGCTACGGTCAGGGCGTGAGCGCCAATATTCATGCGGCAGCTTCCGGTAGTACATGGCACGCCACCGATTTTAACCCTGCGCAAGCCGGTTTTGCTCAAGCTCTAGCGCGGGTTTCCGGAGCCAATGCGCATCTCACCGACGAAGCCTTTGCCGATTTTTGTAACCGACCTGACCTGCCGGACTTTGATAGCATCGGTCTGCACGGCATTTGGAGTTGGATATCCGACGAGAACCGAGCGGTCATTGTCGACTTCATTCGCCGTAAGTTGAAAGTCGGCGGTGTGCTTTATATTAGTTACAACACTCAGCCGGGTTGGGCGGCGATGGTTCCGATGCGGGATTTGTTGACCGAGCATAGCGAAGTAATGGGGATGTCGGGGCAGGGCATTGTTTCCCGTATTGATGATGCGCTCGATTTTGCTGACAAGCTGTTCGAGACCAATCCCATCTATAGTAAAGTTAACCCATTAGTTATTGACCGGCTCAAAGGTATCAAAAAACAAAATCGTAATTATCTTGCCCACGAATATTTCAACCGTGATTGGTTACCGATGTCGTTTTCGCGGATGAAGCAATGGCTAATTCCAGCTAAGCTCGACTATGCCTGTTCGGCGCATTATCACGATCATATCAATGCTTTAAATTTGACCGCCGAACAACAAAAGCTGCTTGGGGAAATCCCGGATGCAATGTTCCGCGAAACGGTGCGCGACTTTTGCGTCAATCAGCAGTTCCGCAGGGACTATTGGGTCAAAGGCGCTCGAAAGCTCACTCAATTGGAGCAGGCTGAAGCCCTTGGTTTGCAAAAAATAATTTTGTTACAGTCGCGCGTTGATGTTTCTCTTAAAGTCACCGGCGCCATTGGTGAGGCAGGCTTGCAGGAAGCGATCTATAACCCCGTGCTTGATATTTTGTCCGACTATAAACCCAAAACGCTCAGTCAGATTGTGCACTTGGTTAAAGACAAAGGTGTAACGTTCGCTCATGTTGTTCAGGTCGCCATAGTTCTTTCCGGTGCGGGCTATTTGGCTGCAGCGCAGGATGAGACGGTGATTTCCAAGGCAAAAAAGCAAACCGACAAACTCAATATATATCTGATCGACAAAGCGCGAGGCAGTAGCGATATCGGCTTCCTGGCAAGTCCGGTGACCGGTGGCGGTGTGGCCGTGGGTCGTTTCCAGCAATTGTTTCTACTGGCGATTAGACAGGGTAGAAAGCAGCCGATAGAATGGGCGCAGTTGGTGTGGCAGATTCTTGCGTCGCAGGGGCAAAAAATTATTAAAGAAGGTAAGGCCTTGGAGAGTCCGGAGGATAACTTGGCAGAGCTGACTGAGCAGGCACAGATTTTTGCCGAGAAGCAGCTGCCGATATTGAAAGCGTTGCAGATTGCTTGATGGAGAGTTTGCGGCCTCTGATTATTAATCTTGCGCCGACGGGTATGGTTCCCACGCGTGCACAATCGCAATATGTGCCCCTTTCGACGCAAGAAATTGCGGCGGATGTAGCCGGCTGCGCTGCGCTGGGTGCATCGATGGTGCATATTCATGCGCGCGATAAAGACGGCGTGCCGACAGAAGACCCTGCTGTTTACGAAGAAATCATCGGCGCGATTCGCGCTGGCAATCCGGAAATGGTTATTGTCGTTTCTACGTCCGGTCGAGTGGTAAGCGAAGTCGAGCGTCGCTCGGCCGCTCTTTACTTGAATGGTTGTTTCAAACCCGATATGGCAAGTCTAACTCTGGGCTCGATGAATTTTGCTACCAGCGCCAGCGTCAACGATCCTAAGACAATCATCCTGCTTGCGAAGATTATGCAGGAGCGTGGCATCAAGCCGGAGTTGGAAGTATTCGATACCGGTATGGTCAACTTTGCGAAAATCCTGATAGACAAAGGTCTGATCACGCCGCCGTTCTACTTCAATATTCTGCTTGGTAACCCCAGCACCGCCCAGGCCACTTTGCTGCATTTGGCCGCCATCATTAGCGACCTGCCGCCACAGTCAATCTGGGCGTTGGCTGGCATCGGACGCTTCCAAGCCCGCGCCAATGCACTGGGCGTCGTAATGGGAAATGGTGTGCGGGTCGGTTTAGAAGATAATTTGTGGTTGGATGCAGCGCGTACGCAACTTGCTACCAATGTACAATTGGTGCAGCGAGTGGTAAACCAAGCCGGAGCGCTGGATCGAGCGATTGCAACTCCGCAAGCAGTACGAACAATGCTGGAGCTGGATAGCTTTCAATGAACGTCACCCCGCAACGGCTCGTTATTTTCGGTGTAAGCAATATTTTGTCCGACCTGTTCGACTGTGCCTATGCCAACAAAATTGCACTGAGCAAGATTGTCATTGATCTGCCGGAAGAAACCGGCGAACGAGATATCAGCTTGGCAGCTCGGCTTACGGCGCTGGAAGGTATCTGTGTGGCGCCTACGGTCGAATATCTTGATAACTTCAAGCCGGCCTCGGGGGAGCTATACTTGTTGGGGCCAACCACACCGACACGCGTTGTTCTGGCAAATAAATTAAAAGAGCGCTTCGGCTTGCATTTTCATACGCTGATCCATCCCAGCGCTTACGTATCGCCGCTGGCAACACTTGCCGAAGGTGTATTCATAGGCGCTAACAGCGTTGTCGGTCCGGGCGCTCGATTGGCCGAGCATGTTTTTATTAACCGCGGCGTAACTATTGGACATGATACGCACATTGGCGCATTTTCGCGCATCCAGCCAGGTAGCAATCTGGGAGGGCTATCACATATTGGTCGTGGCGCCACTGTAGCGATTGGCGCGACGTTAATAGAGCGGTTGGTGGTTGGGGATAATGCTTTCATCGGCGCAGGTGCGGTGGTGATCGCCGACGTGCCTGCAAACGTGCTGGTGGTCGGCATTCCTGCCAAGTTTAAAAAACTACTGGCGTAGTGCGCTGAGTAAAACGCTGCACTGCGAAATCGCAGGCAGCAAGTAAGCTAGGCCCGGACTTGTCAAGGTCAAGTGTGGTTGAAAAGAGCGTTTGCATTGCGCTTCCCTCTTGCTTTCGCATATCTTTACTGGCAATTAATGCGGCAAGCCTTGAAAAATACTCGGTTTCGTTGATGGCTGCTGAGCTACCCACTTTGCAACCGACATCGGAATCGGCATAGGTGACTATCGGTAATGCTTCCGCCATTGCTTCCGCAGCGCTGAAACCTCCACCCATACGCGGCGGATTGACATAAATATCGCAGCATTGCAGCACGGCAGGCATATCGCCATGCTCGCATAATACCCGAATTTGCTGTGCAGGCGCCTGCTCCAATGCAGGCGGCATCTTGCCTTGGCCGCCGATCAGCAGCCATATAATGAGGGGGTTGTTGAGCAGTTCAACCATACGTGTGGCCCATGCTCCGGTAATTTCTTTTTCCAATCGATAGCCAATGCTGATCAAAACTAACGCGGCTTCCGGCAAGGCAAGGTCTTGGCGTGACAGTGCAGATGTTGAAGGCTTACGCTTGATTCGGTAAGGGTGGTGCCAGCCGATGCTATTGGTTAGACGGCTATCCCATGTCGCCTGAGCTTTACCGGCATCTTCCTGCGATGCGCAGAGCCAGACGTCACATGGATCAAGCGGTGCAACAGAATGGATGTTCAGCCCCAGCACAGGGCGTGCTTCGAATAGCGGAGCCACAATCGGCGAATAAAATCCTACTGACATTACCAGATCAGGGTCAAATGAAGCGATGTGCGGCAGCATATCCACCCATCGGGCCATCACTGAAAAGCATTCAAGACCTTGGTATATCGCAATGCCATGTGGGCATTGTGAGCCCCATTTTGCTGAATCAAACGCCCCCATTGTGGTGGATTCCCCGGCTCCGAGTAAATGCGTCATACCAGGGACAGCAAGATCGAGGCAGGAAAACAGGGCGACTTCTATGCCCTGTTCCATCAGGATGCGCGCTTGATGTAATGCCATTGCTGTTGGGGCATGAGGATAGGTGCTTAAGTAAGGAATAATTATGGCAATTTTTCGAATCCGTTCAACATGTCGAGCAACAGGGCGTGTGGCGGTCTGCTGGGTCAAATGTTGTCCCAATTTATGTAAAATGTCCGGGAAAAATGCGTCACGAATTGCCTGTACAAATGCCGTTCTATTATTTGCGTGGCTCAATATACGAGCCCAGGCATACGATAGAAACGCGACCTGTCGGTCAGGGTCAAATGGTACAATGTTCAGCAGAATCCGACCTGCTTCTGCAAGGCGAGTATCATCATTCAGCATCGAGGCTAACCAAGTGGAGCGCAGGAATCCTGCCACGCTCTCATCCGGTGTTTGCAGCATTAAATGCTCTATCAGCTCTTTTTTGATGGACTCGTTATCGGCTTGTAGATAATAGTCCTTCAGTCGGTGCCAGCAATGACTCGCGCCGGGGCTCGCGATAGTTTGTGCTGTCGCATCGCGCAGCAGCATTATGTTGAAATCAATTTCGCTCATGGCAACCTAGGTTCTGTTGATGTTTCATCTCAGCCATAAAAGTATGATGAGAATGACAACATTCCCATGTAATTAATAATCTTCTTTTCATATCGAGTGGCAATTCTGTGATAGTGTTTGAGCTTGCCGAACATACATTTAACCTCTTGTTGCTAATTTCTTTAAGTTCCAATACTTCATCATTTAAATTTATCCAGTTCATGCTGCTTAAAATGATCGAGTCTGCCGGATTGGTGAAACGTCAACAGAACTTAGTGTTATGCTATTAGATAACATCCTGTAACTGTAATTCGTGGATCTTCATCAGTAAATAGCCATTCTATTGGCTGGTAGGGTAATCGCGCTATCAGGATGGAAGAGCATTTTCCAGTAGAAAAATGAGTCTGAAGGATGAGCTAAATCCCGATAACTCAGCAGCTTTTTAAGTCTCGTTTCATTAATGGTTTTAAATAATTTACAGCGTTCTTTTTGTAGTTGTTCAGCTGCCTGATCATCGGTTTGGCTAATAGCCATTGTATCCAATACTTCAAATTTGATGTCAAGTTTCAAATAGGTTTTGGTATTTTCTAAGGATTTCAATTTGTCATAAGGCGTCATCATACAGTTATAGAGATAGAATTTCTTATCTTTGCTCTTGCTGTCAGTTATAGTCCTTGGGAAGAAACAAGGGCGATGGAAATTGATATATGGAAACACGGTTTCATGATTGAACGGGTTGATTAAAGATGCCCAGCGTTGTGGGATATGCGCATAACCAAAAGGTTTCCTGATCACGGAGCCATTTTTACTTTCAACTAAAGCGTTGTCATTGGTCTGTCTGGAGCGGGATTTGTAAATTCTACCAGTAGCTTTTGCAGTTACTTTCTAGTTAATGTATTCCGAGCTATTTTCTGAATGGAAGCCTTGAATAACAAAGGGAAAACAGTCCAAAAGCTGTTTTATAACCGTCATCAAATACTGTTCGCTGATTTTCTCAACCACACACCACTTCGAATTGGGTCACCATTAATATGATAGACGCCTTTTTGTTTATCCTGATCGCCCTGATGAACCGCATTAATCCGAATATAGCCCGGCTCACCATTGGGCTCGCGGCTTTTTTCGTTGTCCAATAAGCGCGGCCTTGGGGCAGGTCTTCTCAAAAGTGTAGCGTTGCCGCGGATAGGTTGTTGATTTTATGAGATTGTACAGATGTGCTACGGATATGCCCATTAAGCGTTGGTATTGGCTTTGCTTAAAAGTTTATGGATACGTTCGCAAAGTTTTTTAGTGGTTGGCCCGCTGAGGGGTTATGCCGTTCATCCGCTGCGAGACAGGAGTCGAGTAGTCCCCAGAAGCGATAGTGCATGTGTTTTCACGCAGCTTGCGAAGTGAAAATGCAGGCTTTCCGAAATCGCGTCGAGTCATTGGAGAGCATGTGAGCTACCCCTTGTTGGGTAGCGATCGAGTGACCAGGACGGCTGGGGCAGCCGCAGGCATTAGCGGTCGCGTAATTTTTGCCGCTTGTTGGGCTGGGAGGCCCATAAAAGCTTTCGCAAAAATAGCGACTCCCCGGTTTCTTTCCGGTATCACAGTACTACCAGATCAGCCGTGTGATCTATTGCCTCGAATAACCGGTGATTTTAACCAGAAAACGCACCACAACACCCTTCGAGGGTTTATTTAGATACGGGTATCTGAATTTAACCAGTATGCCTCGATAACACTTATCTGCGCTACTAGCGACCAAAAAGACGACGGATTGGCTGCCGGCTAAAAACTGTGCCAGTTGTTCTATGCTATTGAGGTCTTTTATGTACATGATAGATTTTATTTTTTATCATGAACGAGATTTAAACGGTTATCAGACTCATTTAGTACTGGAAGAGGCTGGAGATTGACTGTTTTTCGTTTACTTGCTAGTATATTTACGTAGTATTTTTTACGAATTATAGTAATCAGGCCGATATGGGGCAGTAATGAATATCTTGGCAGTAGCTCGTCGCAATGGGCTGCGCAGAGTTTGTCTATTTGTTTCTCGTAATGCGGGCTATCTTTTGTTTTTTATTAATTAGTATGGGTTGTTGTTATGGCAGATTCTCAAACAGGTGCAATCCAAGATAGTAGTACGCTTGGGCAAAGCACAAAAGATATTTTAACGACTGTTCTTTCCAATATCGACACTTCGAATACATCGGCTTCTGTGACAAATGTAGGCGGAACTACATTGGTTCAAGGCAATGCGGCTGATGGGCAGTTTGTTAGCGCGTTGGTTCCGTCGACAAGTTTGGTTATTGGTACTGTAAATAGCGGAAACTTTGTTGCCGATGTGTCATTGCCGGCGGGCACGGGATTAATTTTACAAGGCTTGGCCGACACTACTAATGCATCCGGGGCCGGAACTTATTTTAACTCGCTCATTAATTCTGCGCTTCCTTCGACCAGTACCGACAGCACTGTAAATGATCAGCGTAACTCACTTCAGAATGCTGCTACCATAGTGACCAATGGAGCGGGTGACGGACAAAGCGTTACCGTTCGGTTGGTGAACATTGTCGATAATACCGGCAATTCAGGTTCAGGCGAGGTGGTGATTAACGGCCAAGGCAGTGGCTCAACACCAGGTTTGACTAATATAGTTGCCGTCAATACAACTGGGCTATCTAGTAACCAGACTCTCGTCTTGGAAAATATACCGCGTTCAGTTATTGTGGGATCTGGCTCAGTAGAGCTGCGAGGCGATACCGGGGGTCTGGTTGTTGGTGATAATGCTAATCAAAGAATTGTGGGGGGGGCTGGCGCCGATACCTTGGTTGGTGGCGGCGGTTCCGATACCTTGGTTGGCGGAAGCGGTAATAATCTGTTTGGATTTAACTCAACAGGTCACTATACCGTGACTGATTTTACTCCAGGTAATGATAGGTTGGCTTTCTCTATCCCAGGCGTCACTAATATTAATCAGTTAGCTTCACTTATAACGAGTGTGGATACTAGCGGTGGCTCAACAACCTACAATTTTGGTCCGACGGCATCAATTACTTTGACCGGAGTTTCAGGTAACCAAGTATTGGCTGATATGATTCAGTTTACTATTACTCCGGGTAATTAATTCTTCAAGTTGAAAAGCCCTCCTTTGATTGGAGGGCTATATTTCAGATTTTTCTTCTGCTTACCGGATTAGAATGATTTCCAAACAGATCTCGTCATTATTGGTAGTTGGCGGGTTTGTGTATGGATGGGCATTTGATTCGCTAAGACCATCGCTAAAGGTTTCTTTATCTATTGACGGCTCCGTTCTTGCGGATGGATTGACTGGGTATTCGGTAATTGACGAATTCTATTCGTTTGCCGTGCCGCCGACAACGGACTGTGGTTTTGTCTTACCTCTTCCTGTCCAGGCTTTGGATGGATTTCCTCATCAACTGACTGTCAAAATTATTGATTGGCGTCCTATCAGTGCCGCTTTGCAATCAAGTGTGAGGTGGTGCCATGGAGACAACTGCGGCGAAGTGGGTTTGAACGGGCAAGGATTTATTGAGGGTTGGGTAGGTTTTAGAGACTTAACAGAAAATGATAACTTGCCGGATGTCGATGTTGTTGATGATAACGGGCAAGTTCGGTCAATTAAGCTTACTTCTGCCAATTCATTTAATCGCTCCGAATTCCGTTCAGCGGCATACTTCAAAGTCAGCCAGACCCAGCTATGCGATTTGGTAAAGCCTGTTTACCAATGCCGAGGCGTGCCACTCAGGGAACAGGGTGGCGAAGAGTCATTCAAACCAGTTGGGCAACTTGAAGCAGTGGACTATCAAGGGATTCGAGGATGGGCGTTGAATGCATCGAATTTTTTGGAAACACTGAATCTAGTCCTAGTGATAGATGGCTTGCCTTTAAAAAGCATTCGTCCCAATATTCGCCGTTACGATATCGCTGCACACCTTGGATTGTTGCCCGAAGAGGTGGGAATTGCAGGGTTTCACATAGATCTTCCAGTTACAGTCAAGGATGGAGTGACTCATACTTTCAGCATTCAATGCCGGCGTGATGGGACCTTACTAGAGCCTAAATCCCTGAAATACATCCATCCGCAAAGAGGACGCAGTTTAAATCAAGTGCTCATGCGTTTAGGGCAGGCTACTACATTGCAGTCCTGCTATGACGCGGTGGAACGTAGTCAAACGGTTCCTGTTGTATCGGTGGTCATACTCAATCGCAATGGCGCTGACTGTCTGGAAACATTGTTTCAAAGCTGGTCCCGGCATAACAGTATGTCGGTTGAAATTATTGTTATCGATCACAGCTCTAGTGACGACAGTTTGTTAGTTCTCAATCAATGGGAAAGTCGTCTGCCGCTTCATATAGTGGCACTGGACACCAATGATTCTTTCTCGGCATCTTGTAACCGTGGCGCGAAGTTGGCGCGCGGTAAATTCGTGCTATTCCTCAATAATGACATTGTTTGGCAGCATGATGTATTGCCTGCTCTTGTACAGACTATGCAAGACCCCAAAGTAGGGGTAGTGGGGCTTAAACTATTAAAAACAGAGTCTGCCAAAGATAAAAATATGTCGTTGTCGAATGTGGAAGTGCAACATCTGGGGGTAAGATTTACATTGGTGGATGGCCAATATTGGCCTTATGAAGCTACTCTCGAACAAGGAATGTCTGAAGTTCAATTTGCTCCTCAAGAGGTTCCGGCCGTGACCGGTGCAGTGATGTTGTGCCGCAGGGATGAGTTTTTAGGGCTAGGAGGCTTTGATGAAAACTATTTCTACGGTTATGAAGATGTTGAGTTTTGTCTGCGTCTACATCAACGGACAGGTCGGCGGATCATCAGCCGTAACGATCTCGTAGCCTTGCACCGACATGGCTACACTCGCTTGACAGGACGTGAGCCGGCGGTTTTCGATAGACAGCAGAGCAATCAGACACGATTAGCCAGACAGCTTGGATTGTGGATCAAGCGCGCTTGGTGGCAGAGTCTTATTAGTGGAGATAAACAGCTCACCAATGAAGTATTGACCATCGGATTTGTTGTTCAAGATAGTGGTGTTTCAGATGCTCAATTAATTCCAGCGGTTAGGCTGGCTGAGAGTCTGCTATCCCTTTATCCCGATACCGAATGCGTATTTCTCTCTCAGGAAAAAAGTTGGAACGACACTGGGCGCTTGCACTTACTGATTTCATTCACTCCGTTATTCGATCTGCGTAATCTCAAGCATTTGCGTGGCGATTTGAGAACGGCGTGTTTTATTGATGACGAGCAGTTGCTGTATCAATGGATGAAAAGCCCTTGTTTAGATCATTTTGACACCCATCTGTGCGGTAATGAGGAACTGGCAAGTAAATTTACCAAGTTAATGCCGTTCAATTTAGTGCCGACTATAAGTTCGTCCGAAGTTCCGCTGGGTCCACTGCTGAATTCCAAGCTTTTGCGTGTATTGCTGCGAGTTTCCGATTCCTCTTTGAACGCAGCGGCAAAAAAGATAAGAGCCGGATTCAAGCAGCATGGAGTACTGGTGACGCAAGTGGATGCAGATCAATGGCACAATCTATCTAAAGTGGCGGATGTTATCATTACCCTATATGGTCAATCCGAAAAGCCATTGCCTCATTTTGATCGTAGGGAAGGGGCTGTCAACATTGTTTGGCTGCTTGATGCCTCGGAAACAATTAAAATCTCCGATCTGGCCTTGGTTGACGAATTATGGTTAGCCGATGAACATCTCCCCGAGCATTTCGATCATGTTGTTGCAATACGGCGTAAAGTAGAGATCAAAGAAAAGCAATTAAAAAAGATTGCAATCATTTTACAGCAAATTGTGGAGGAGCACGTTGGACGTTCTTTTTGTGCACCCTAACTTTCCCGGTCAATTTCGTAGGCTTGTCGGCGCGCTAGCGCAAGAGCAAGGCGTTCGCATTTATACTTTGGGCGATCAGAGTTGGATGCCTTCGTTCGAACTGCCCGGTGTAACCCCTCTATCCTATCCGGCACCTGAAGCTGCCGGTGAATCCACTCATCCTTACGTAAAAAGTCTTGAGGCCGGTGTAAGGCGAGGACAGCAGGTGGTTCGTACTCTGCTACCACTCAAGCATCAAGGCATAGAATTCGACGTCATTTATATTCATCCGGGCTGGGGGGATGGTCTTTATCTCAAAGATCTGTTCCCGAATGCGCTTATTATTTCTTTGTTTGAATATTACTATCGTCCGCGTGGCTCCGACCTCGGCTTTGATCCGGAGTTTCCGCTGTCCTTCGATGACATCTTCCGGGTGCGAACGCTCAACAGTATTCAGCATCTTGCGCTAGAATCGTTCGATATAGGGATTAGTCCAACCGCTTGGCAAAGAAGCCGTTACCCGGAGGCATATCAGCATCGTTTAGAATGTCTACATGAAGGCGTCGATACTGAGGTTGCTCGGCCGAATGCTCAGGCCAGTTTCAGGTTGCCGAATGGCACAGTGCTTCATGCCGGCGACGAGGTTCTTACCTTTGTTAGTCGTAGTCTTGAACCTTATCGCGGATTTCACCAGTTGATGCGAGCTTTGCCCCTGATATTAAAAGAACGTCCCGATTGTCAGGTCGTTATAGTGGGGCAAGATGCTCCCAGCTACGGCCCTGCACCGCAACAAGATGATAGTTGGCGCATAAAGTGCCTGAAAGAGCAGGAAGGAAAGCTTGATATGAACCGCATCCACTTTACCGGGCTGCTGGATTTTGGCGACTACATTAAGGTGTTGCAAGTTTCACGAGTGCATGTGTACTTGACCTATCCTTTCATTCTGTCTTGGTCAATGCTTGAGGCCATGTCGGCCGGTTGCCTGGTGATAGGTTCCGATACCGAGCCCGTTAAAGAAGTCATCAGTCACGGCAACAATGGCCTATTATTCCCGTTTTTTGACACAAATGCCTTGTCGGCTCTGACGACCAATGCATTAGCACAGCCGCGCGATTATGATGCTATGCGCCAAGCAGCAAGGCTTACCATACAAACACGCTACGATTTTAACACCGTAATTTATCCTCAGCATCTCGATCTGCTATGCAGTTTGCGGGAACAACAGAAGACATCCTATGAACAAGTCCTTTGAAACCTTGCTTAAACAAGCTTCAACTAAATTACAAACCTTAGACTTCGGCGATGCGGGCAAACTGTATAACGAAGCCTTGCGCATTGAGCCAAATAATGCAGCGGCGCAAATGGGACTCGCCATGGTTTACAACTATACCGGCGAAAGCGCTAAAGCTTTACAAATACTGCAAACTATCTGGGCCGCTGTTCAATCCAGCAGTACTAAAGAGCAGTCCAAATTAGACAAAGCCACTATTGCGGAAATACCCGCTCAAATTGGGCTTGCTCTGCAACAATTGGGACACTTCGATCAGGCGTTGGTTTTTTTTACTCAAGCCGATAATATCAGCCCGAGCGAAGCATTAAAGCTACGGATCGCTCAACTGTCCGGTGCGGCGGCCACCACATTTGACCAATTGCTAATTCAGGCGCAAAAAAATCAGGCAAACGGACAACTGAACGAAGCAATCAAGGCCTATAAAGCGGCCTTGCAGCTAAATCCTGACAGCGATCGCGCCCAGCACGGAGTAGGGAATGCACTAAGAGCGCAGGGCGATCTTCAGGCCGCCATGCCTTTTATCCAGCAAGCGATTATTATGCAACCCGAAGTGGCTGAATATCACAATACTTTGGGTATGCTCTTTCAACAAAAAGGCGAATTTGAAAAAGCCATCACTTTTCACCGTCGTGCCATCAATCTCGATCCTAAGTATGCCGCCGCATTTTGTAACTTGGGCGTAGCGTTTAAGAATCTAAACCGTGCGACAGAGGCGATTGCAGCCTATCGACAAGCGCTACAAATTAATCCCAACATGCCTGAAGCTCATAATAACCTAGGTAATTTGTTACGTACAATGGGCGACATGGTCGGTGCGCAAGCCAGCTTAGAGCAAGCCTTGAAAATTCGTCCCGGATATCCGGATGCTCAGCAAAATCTGAAGGAATTGCTGGCGTTGGTTAAGCCTGTTGCTAAAAAAACTAGAGCTAAGTCGGTGACCAAAAAAATCAATACGGTTAAAGAAAAAAACGGCGGGGCTAAAGTAATTAAGACAGCTCCATTAAAAAATAAGTAGTGGGTGCATAACGGGAGCGATTGCAAGGCTTAGACCTGTTGAATTCGATGTAGGTCACAAAGAAAAGAAGTGGAAGATAATGTTATTTATGTGTATTAGGAGAGGTTAGCGCGATTAAATCGTAATCTTGTATTACAAAATATATGAGAATATTGGTTGTTATTTCTTATTGAAATATATCAACTTTAGTCAGTATCACAAGCCTACAGAAATCCATACGTCTGGAAAACTCTTAGTTTAACAGCCGATGTTAGGTTGCGGAGAGGAGTATCAGCATTGGGATGAACTAATGCTGTTCGAACCAAATTTCTCCACAATTAAGATTATCATAGTATTAAAAAGCTAGGCGGCAGATAGAATAATGATCGACACGCTAAAGCAGATGCTCGGAGGGTATTCTTGAGTAAGCTTGCAGTTTTTCAAATGGAATTGCTAGCGGAGTTTGTCATTTTTAACAAAAGTATGATTGCAATAACGCCTAATGGTTTTCCCTTAATCACTCAATGTTCCAATTCAATCAATTTTTTCCGTCAATACAGTTTCATAAAGCTATTGGTAAAGGATATCAATATTATCAACAGCCAATAGAAGTGCTTGATGTACCTGGTTTTTCACCATTTTATGGCTTGCATCTTGCTATTTGGCAGTTGCGATCACATGATTTGCAAAAGGATTTTCCTCTTGATTCCATCGCAGGTAGAGTTGGTTTTTTGGCTTGGTGTGTGGTTCATGGGCGCAAGGAATACTCTGCTTTAAGTGAGTTGCGGCCTTTTTGGAATGTATTGGCGCAGCCCGCCGATATAACGGTCACCCGCTACTCTGGTGCAATTACCCGCTTGATGGTCTTAGTCGTGACGGCTCGATTGGATCTACAAATAGATCAAAAGCTAACGACAGAAACACAGCAACTTACCTTGCTTCAATGGTTTTGTCTGCACGGCTGGAAAGAACTGGATTTATGCTCAAAAGATATAGCTGATGCCCAAAGAACATTTTTTGAAAAAAAACTATCCACAGGCTTTACTTTCATAGAAACTTTAATTTACGAAGCGCGCCCCGATCTGCAAAGTCACTTCAACCTCAAAACGCTACAAGGCCAATCAGAATACAGTCAATGGTTGCAAGAACATGGCACGCAAGAAACTATCCTGAATTTGCTTCAGCCTCAACACAGTGTTTCTCTACCTCATGATAATGCATCCAATGTTGTTTTTGGCGTTAACCTGATCGGCTACGCCTTTGGTGAACTCGGTATAGGCGAAGACGTACGGATGGCGGCGCTTGCGCTGCAGGCTGCAAATATTCCTTTTACCGTTATTAATTTCCGCCCTGGAGACGATATTCGGCAAAATGATCGCAGCATAGCGCAATGGGTTACCGATGCTCCCATTTATCCTATCAATATTGTCTGTTTAACCGCGTTGGAACACCTGCGGCTTTATGCCGAACAAGGCGAAGCATTACTCAGAAATCGTTACACCATTGGTTATTGGCCTTGGGAGCTGAAAAACTGGCCGATTAACTGGCAACACTGCTTTAGCTTGGCTGATGAAGTTTGGGTATCCAGCCAACATACTCGACACGCGGCGGAAATGGTAAGCTCCGTACCGGTATTAACCATGCCCATGGCTGTTGCTCTTCCCAAAGTGAAACAATACACTCGAAAACAATGGTCGTTACCAGCGTCCGACTATCTGTTTGTGTTTTCTTTTGACGGCAATTCAAGTTTAGCACGCAAGAATCCTCTGGGTGTGATTGAGGCCTTTCAAAAAGCCTTTCCAGGTGGTCATGAGCCCGTGGGTCTGGTGATTAAATGCATGCGCCCCGATGTAAATAACCCCGCGTGGCAAACGATTTTGAAACTTGCAGAGCACGACAGCCGCATACATATCATCGACCGGATGTTAAGCAAGCCCGATGTGTTGGGACTGTATAAGCTTTGCGATTGTTTTGTTTCCCTGCATCGCGCCGAAGGCTTTGGTCGCGGTATCGCAGAAGCGCTGCTACTAGGTTTGAAGGTAATAGTCACCGATCATGGGGGGAATGTGGATTTCTGTTTACAGAGTAATGCTTATTTAGTACCCTTTCAGCCAATTCCAGTCGGAGAGGAGGACTATGTTGAGTCTTTTGGTCAATTTTGGGCCAATCCAGACATATGCGTTGCTGCAAACATTATGCGAAATGTCGCAAGTAACGGGCGTAAACGTAAAACAACAGTTGCATCAGTTATACAAAACCGATTTTTACCTCATATAATCGGCGAGCATTATCGGAAAAGATTACGGTATGTTTTTGCCAATATGTCTTAGGAAGTGCTGAACAAATTGATTCCGCTCATGGTTCGCAAGCTCACCACGAACGGTGTCAACAGCTTACCGCTGTTCGTCCTGAGCCCTTCGACTATCAGGAGGGCCCTGTCGAAGGATTTAATCAGGGCTTCCCTTAGTTACAATTTCCATATTGGCTATAGCAACACTTGATTGCGATCCTTATTTTTCAGACATATAAAAATATGTAAAATAAATGCTGCCTTAGTAGTGCAAATCATGTTGTATCCTGTCGTAAATCAGACACTGAATTAAGAACGTATAACAACCGCTTCGCAAGTTAACAAACATCTATAATCACCATGAATTTACTTCCCATCATCCTCTCAGGAGGTGCAGGCACCCGCCTTTGGCCCGTCTCGCGTGAATCCAACCCAAAACCTTTCATACGCTTGCCGGACGGACAGACTCTGCTGGAAAAAACCTACCGCCGCGCTCTTGTGCTGCCGGGTGTAGGGGAAGTTTTCACTGTGACCAACCGAGACTACTACTTTCGCTGTCGGGATGAATATCTCTCAGCGAGTCACGAAATCAACGCGGCTCCCCAAGCCTGCTATTTGCTTGAGCCATTCGGCCGCAATACGGCGCCTGCCATCGCTCTGGCAGCGCTTGAGGCAGAAAATCGTCATGGTGTAGACTCCGTAATGCTTGTCCTTGCTTCAGACCATCTCATCTCCGATGAGGCGGCCTTTGCTGAAGCGGTGGAAAAAGCCATACAACTCGCCGTTCGCGGCCATCTTGTCACATTCGGCATTACCCCCACTGCTCCTGAAACCGGCTTCGGCTATATTCAACAAGGCGAAGCGATTGATAATCTGGGTTATCGTGTTGCCCGCTTCGTAGAAAAACCCGATCTCGACACAGCCCAAAGCTACCTCGCCGGCAACGATTACACATGGAATTCCGGCATGTTCTGCTTTACTGTCCGTGCCTTGCTCCAAGCGCTCGCCGAACATGCCCCGGAAATTCTTGACTGTGCCCGTATCGTAAGTCAGGCCGCCAATGAAAATACTCAGCCGACCGATGACCATTTAGAATTTCCTGCTGAAGTCTTTCGCCAATTACCTGATGATTCTATCGACTATGCGGTAATGGAAAAATCCAGCGATATTGCAGTCGTGCGTGGCAGTTTTGACTGGAGCGACATCGGTTCATGGAATGCATTGGCTGGCCTCATTCCACCGGATGAACAGGGCAATCGTATCATAGGGGAGGTGGTGGCCATCTCTACACAAAATAGTTACCTGCATAGCGAGTCACGAGTCATCGGCGCTATCGGGTTGCAGGATATGATTGTGATCGACACCGCCGATGCTTTGCTGGTTGCCCGCAGTGATCAACTACAGCAGGTCAAGGAAGTTGTTGCTTGCCTCAAAAAGCAAGGCCATGAATCTGCCCATACCCACCTTACCGCTTTCCGTCCGTGGGGAAGCTATACCGTGTTGGAAAAAGGCCCGCGCTACAAAATCAAGCATATCGAAGTCAAACCAGGCGCCAGCCTCTCGCTGCAAATGCACCATCATCGTAGTGAGCACTGGGTCGTAGTAGGCGGCACGGCAAAGATAATCAATGGTGATAAGGAAATACTGCTGCGTACTGACGAATCCACCTATATTCCTGCCGGTCATCGTCATCGTTTGGAAAACCCTGGAGTGATACCTTTAGTAATGATTGAAGTGCAAACCGGGGAATATGTAGGGGAAGATGATATCATTCGATTTGAAGATATCTATGGACGTAGCATTTAAGCACAAGAACATGAAAGAGCTCTCAAAATGAAATGTATCTGTATTACCGGCGCAACCCAGTCTGATTTGGAACTCGTCTATGATATTTTTGGAGAGGCGGGTATGGAACTGCCTCAGCCTGCCCAAAAAGGCGATTTGTTCGATATTGCATCTTGGCATGAGCAAGCCTTGACCATGGATGTCGAAGATGTGGAAACTGGCTATACAATTGCCAATCCCGGTCGATTTATGGAGCAACTGGCAGGCGATATCTTTAGCGCTAATATCAAGTCTAATCTTTGGGGCTGGGCTGATACGCGTAGCACTTGGATGCTTGATTTCTGGTTGAATTTCGATCCACGGCTTTACTTTGTTCTTGTTTGTGTGTCCCCGCAGCAAATGCTCGCCAGCGCAATGAGTTCACAAACTAAGATCGGCTCCGTTGATGAGGTCATATATGCTTGGCAAGAACATTATCAGCAACTATTGCGCTTTCATCTCCGTAACCCGCAACGCAGTCTGCTGATTGACGCCCGCGAATGCGCTGAGAACCCCCATAAATTGATTAAGCGTTGTGCCGAGCAGTGGAAGTTGCAAATTGCAGCTCCAGCCATTGCAAGTTCCATCTACATTGCGCACGATTCCCTGGCTCTTTATTTGGCGCAGCAACTGTGTCAGGACTACCCGCAGACCGCCAGCTTACAGCATGAGCTAGCCGCCACGCTCACCCGCTTGTGCGAGACAGAGCAGCCCGTTAACGCTACGCCACTCTCGGCCGAACATATCATTGCCGACTACCGCGCCCTGCGGGATCGATCTGCCGAAATGGCGTTGTTGCAAGCGGCTCGTGAAGAACTCGAAGCGTATTTCCTAAAACACGAATCTACGCAAAAGCAGAACGATATCCTGTATGGTGAAGTCGCCATCCTTACCACAGCACACAACGAACAAAGCAAGCTCGCGGCGGAGCTTCAGACGGAAATTGACCAACTCGCCAAGAAGCATGATGACATCCTTGCCGGCCACGCGCAGCAGCAAAAAGACGCTGAGGCTCGGCTTAAGGATGCCGAGCAGGAAAACGCACTACTCCTGCTGCAACTTCATCAAGTGCAGGAAGAACTCGAAGCGTATTTCCTAAAACACGAATCTGCGCAAAAGCAGAACGGCACCCTGCAAGGCGAAGTCGCCATCCTCACCACAGCACATAACGAACAAAGCAAGCTCGCCGCCGAGCTTCAGGCGAAAATTGACCAACTCACCAAGAAGCATGACGACGCCATTGCCGACCACGCGCAGCAGCAACAAGACGCTGAGACTCGGCTTAAGGATGCCGAACAGGAAATCGCACTACTCCTGCTGCAACTTCAGCAAGTGCAGGAAGAACTCAAAGCGTATTTCCTAAAATATGAATCTGCTCAAAAGCAGAACGACACCATTGCCGGTCACGCGCAGCAGCAAAAAGACGCTGAGGCTCGGCTTAAGGATGCCGAACAGGAAAACGAACTGCTCCTGTTGCAACTCCATCAAGTGCAGGAAGAGCTCGAACACTATTTTCTACAACATCAGGATAAACAAAGAGAGTTGCAAAATACAGAGACCCGCTGGCAGCGTATGCTCCAGCGTAATCCGGACTATTGCGATTACGAGTCGATAGAAGTTTTTCCTGCTGAGAACGATGAAGATAACGCGACGATCTGGCGCCTGAAAAATCTAAATGCTGCCGGCCGCAGTCTGCCCGAGATAGAGTTCAAAACCATCATAGAGCAGGGTGTTGCGGGTTTTGTTTTTTTTCGTAAATCTGGCATTGATGGCATGCTCACTCGTTGGCCGGCCAATGCTGCAACTCAGGACGAACTTACGATCATTCCCATCGGCAAAGACGACATTCTACAACAGCGCATTGAAACCCTGCTTGATCTTGCTACCAGCGACTGGAACCTCCTTCATGTGCTGACTCGCTTGCTGGAAGGTATACTCGAACAACCTTCCTATCAGGCCATACCTGTCGGATTTAATGCAGAACCATTACATGCTGGATTGGGCAGGCTTAGGGAGGTCATCGAAAAATTCCCCGCGATATTTCGTTATGATCAAGTTGCCCTAAAAAGAGAACAAGTCAATCCCGACTACGAACACCTCTGGCTACGATTTAATAACGTAGTCTTCGGCAACAAGCGTTGGCCTGAATTCGAATTTCGCCTTTCTTGCGCCAACGTGCGCCCGAATCACTTCGGTGCCTATCCCAAACTCGAATTTCCCGAAGAGGCCTGCCATGCGCATTTCGAAGGCTGGTTCATCGAGTCTTATGATGATTTTGGAGCTAAGCTTGAATTACGTTTTGCCCTACCCGAATCTATGGATATGGACGTTTTGCAGCGTATTTCGGCAGGCGATCGCGGCTTCCTCAGTGTCCTTATTGTACGATTACCCGCCATACTTACCACTCTACAAAACAACGGCGTGCAACTGAAGCGTCCATGGGAAGACTGGATCAAAATGGCTAAGGAAATGCAGCGCATATATGTCTTGCGTATTGCTCCACACCCGGCACCCGCTGAAATACAGGCGAAATCCGGCTCAGAAGAACCCGTTTTAGCCAATCCTACCGTAGCCGCGTCAGCTAAACCCAAATCGGCTGTAACTACTAATACACGCAAGATCAAATGACACTGCCAATACCGAACAGAAATCTTAAAACGGCTTCGGCTCCCAGTTATATTGAGCTGCTGCGCCAGATCGTGCCGCCGAAAGCCGTTATCCACATAGGTGCCGGTACCGGCAATGGCGACATGCACCTCTGGCGGCAGTGGCATGTACCCTGTGCATTGATTCTTGATGCTGACGAAACACGGCTCGACTGGGCTGTCAAAATGACTATCGAAAACCCTGCTTGGCTGGTTCGATGTGCGGTACTTGCCGAAAGCGAAGGTGAAGCCGACTACTATAACGCTACTAATCCTGCCGAAGACGGCCTTATCCCACCCGAAAAGCTCGGTAGTCTTTGGCCTAATCTGCGCACGATTAAACAAATACGTTATCAGACCCAGCGGCTCGATAGTTTGTTGAACGATGAGACCTTTATCGCTTTGCAGCAGTCTTCATCAATCTGGACCCTGATTGATTGTCTGCCGGCTCTGCCTATTCTTCAGGGCGCGGGCAGCGAACTTGATCGTTGGAGCATTCTTTGGTTGCGTGTTCTGCTCAAGCCGCTAACTGAGGACCCAACTGTCGGCACACTCAAGGATATTGAAGTTTTTCTCAAGCCCCATGGCTATCGCTGTATTAATGTTACCGAAGGCAACCACCCAGATATCGGTGAGGCCCTGTTTGTGCGTGACTGGCATGCTGCGTTGACACCAGAGATCGAAAAGCTCGATCAAGAAAACGTTGCTCTTACTTCGGAAAAAGTAACGCTGGAGCAACTTATCTCTAAACAAGCAGAGCTGCGTAGTGATTTACAGAACGAAATCATCACGCTTAGTCAAGCACGCGATGAACAAACGAAGCTTGCGGTCGACCGGCAGTCGCGCATTGAAGCGCTGACGCAGGATCGATCTATACAAGCAGAGCTGCATAGCGATTTACAGAACGAAATCATCACGCTCAGCCAAGCCCGCGATGAACAAACGAAGCTGGCGGCCGACCGGCAGTCGCGTATTGACGCGTTGACGCAGGAGCGTGACGTCCACGCCCAGCAAGCGGAAGAGCGGCAAGGGCAGATCGAAGCTATCACCCAGGTCAACAGCACACTGGAGCAGGAAAAATCGGCGCTGATCGAGCGGCGCGATGCGCTGACGCATGAAGTTGCGACGCTCAGCCAAGCCCGCGATGAACAAACGAAGCTTGCGGCCGACCGGCAGTCGCGCATTGAAGCGCTGACGCAGGAGCGTGACGTCCACGCCCAGCAAGCGGAAGAGCGGCAAGGGCAGATCGAAGCTATCACCCAGGCCAACAGCACACTGGAGCAGGAAAAATCGGCGCTGATCGAGCAGCGCGATGCGCTGACGCATGAAGTTGCGACACTCAGCCAAGCCCGCGATGAACAAACGAAGCTTGCCGCCGACCGGCAGTCGCGCATTGAAGCGCTGACGCAGGAGCGTGACGTCCACGCCCAGCAAGCGGAAGAGCGGCAAGGGCAGATCGAAGCTATCACCCAGGCCAACAGCACACTGGAGCAGGAAAAATCGGCGCTGATCGAACGGCGCGATGTGCTGACGCATGAAGTTGCGACGCTCAGCCAAGCCCGCGATGAACAAACGAAGCTGGCGGCCGACCGGCAGTCGCGTATTGACGCGTTGACGCAGGAGCGTGACGTCCACGTCCAGCAAGCGGAAGAGCGGCAAGGGCAGATCGAAGCTATCACCCAGGCCAACAGCACACTGGAGCAGGAAAAATCGGCGCTGATCGAGCGGCGCGATGCGCTGACGCATGAAGTTGCGACGCTCAGCCAAGCCTGCGATGAACAAACGAAGCTGGCGGCCGACCGGCAGTCGCGTATTGACGCGTTGACGCAGGAGCGTGACGTCCACGTCCAGCAAGCGGAAGAGCGGCAAGGGCAGATCGAAGCTATCACCCAGGCCAACAGCACACTGGAGCAGGAAAAATCGGCGCTGATCGAGCGGCGCGATGCGCTGACGCATGAAGTTGCGACGCTCAGCCAAGCCTGCGATGAACAAACGAAGCTGGCGGCCGACCGGCAGTCGCGTATTGACGCGTTGACGCAGGAGCGTGACGTCCACGTCCAGCAAGCGGAAGAGCGGCAAGGGCAGATCGAAGCTATCACCCAGGCCAACAGCACACTGGAGCAGGAAAAATCGACGCTCGTTGAAGGTCGGGATGCGCTGACGCATGAAGTTGCGACGCTCAGCCAAGCCCGCGATGAACAAACGAAGCTTGCCGCCGACCGGCAGTCGCGTATTGAAGGGCTGACGCAGGAACGTGACGTTCACGCCCAGCAAGCGGAAGAGCGGCAAGCGCAGATCGAAGCCCTCACCCAGGCCAACAGCACACTGGAGCAGGACAAATCGGCGCTGATCGAACGGCGCGATGCACTGACGCATGAAGTTGCGACGCTCAGCCAAGCCCGTGATGAGCAAGCGAAACTTGCGGCCGACCGGCAGTCGCGTATTGACGGGCTGACGCAGGAAAGTGACGTTCACGCCCAGCAAGCGGAAGAGCGGCAAGCGCAGATCGAAGCCCTCACCCAGGCCAATAGCACACTGGAGCAGGACAAATCGGCGCTGATCGAACGGCGCGATGGGCTGATGCATGAAGTTGCGACGCTCAGCCAAGCCCGTGATGAGCAAGCGAAACTTGCGGCCGACCGGCAGTCGCGTATTGACGGGCTGACGCAGGAACGTGACGTTCACGCCCAGCAAGCGGAAGAGCGGCAAGCGCAGATCGAAGCCCTCAACCAGGCCAACAGCACACTGGAGCAGGACAAATCGGCGCTGATCGAACGGCGCGATGGGCTGATGCATGAAGTTACTAGGCTTAGCCAAATCAGTCAAGAGCAAACCCAAATTGCTACACAACTCAAAAATGAAGTTGATCAACTCCAATCCAAGCTGGAACAAAAAGAGAATCACATCACCAAGTTGGAAGCCGAATTTGCCGAGAGCGATGCCCGTCAGCGTATGCTAAATGAAGAGATGATCAAGGCCGAGGCTCAGATCGATCTGATTAAAGATGTGTTACTCAGAGAGCCGGGGCTATGAATCTTAACCGCGTTAGTTCCTTGTGTTGAAGATAGATGGCCGATGCTCAGCTGCTTAAGCTTATATGAATAACAATGAAGACCGATACATTATTCTACCGGCTATTCCAACGCAAGCCCGCATTAGCGTTAGAGCTTCTTGGCCTGCCATACAGAAACGACAGTTATCGGTTCGGTTCAGAAGAAATAAAGCAAACGGCTTTTCGTATAGACGGCTTGTTTACACCCATAACTGATGATCTGGAACTGCCGGTTATTTTTGCCGAAGTACAATATCAAGCGGATATTGATTTTTATGATCGGCTGTTCAGCGAAATAACCCTCTATTTACGCCTGCACAAACCGGGGCGTTCTTGGTTGGCATTAGTCATATACCCGGATCGCCGTACCGAAAAAGCAGCCAGCATCGAATTTTTACCGTTTATGAATTTGCCGCAATTACACCGAGTTTATCTCGAAGACTATCAAAACCAATCAGGATTAACGCCAACATTAGAATTGATACGCTTGATTGCCAGCCATAAACAACAGACAATAACTCTGGCGCGAGAATTATCAGGTCGACGCGATGAGATAGGCATGGAATGTCTGGATTTTATTGAAACTATTCTGGTCTACAAATTGCCGCATTTAACCCGTGAGGAGATTAAAGCCATGTTAGCCTTAAACGATATTGAATTAAAACAAACCCGTTTTTATCAAGAAATCGCTGAAGAAGAACGACAAGAAGGCCTGCAAGAAGGCAGAAAAGAAGGCAGAAAAGAAGGCAGAAAAGAAGAATGCGTTGCGTTACTCACTCGTCAATTGCGTCGCAAATTCGGCGTACAACCGCAACTTGAGACCGCCTTGCAGCGTCTGCCCGAACTGCCGCTGGAACGATTGGAAGATTTGGCCGATGCGTTGCTGGATTTTACTAAAACTGATGAATTGCACGAATGGCTGCAAGGTATGCCCGACCTAAACAAACGGGCCTGACCCCTTTATTTTTTAATGACGGACTGCCCCAATAACTCAATGCGATTAACAAATTCCCAATTAACAATTATCAAGCAGACAGTGGCAAATATTTTGGGAATGGATGCCAATGTTTACTTATTCGGTAGCCGCGTAGATGACATGAAAAAAGGCGGTGACGTGGATTTGTTAATTGAAACGCAGATAGATTCAAAATTATTGGAAAAAATGAGATTGCAAAATGAGCTTGAAGCACAGCTACAACTACCTGTTGATTTAGTGATCACCCAATACGGCAAGCCACAAACCCCCTTTCAAAGGATTGCTTTTAAACACAGCATATTGTTATGACAGAACTTCTTGAAGCAGAAAAAGCGCATTTAGCACAATTACTTGAAGCGATTCAGCGGTGCGTGTATTTTTTAAATGCTGCTATTCAAAAATTACCTTTTCCATTACAAGGCTCAGAATTAGAACATCGTAAAAAAGAAGAAAACCTGTTTGAAACTTTATCGGCATTTAATGAGCGCTTTTCTAAGCTTCAAGATACCTTGGCGGCTGCAATGCGTCATGCACATTTGTTGGCGGGAGAAAATGCAAACAACTTTTTAAAAATACTCGCTTTCTACCAAAAACAAGAGGTTATTGTTTCAATTGAAGAGTGGCAATTATTAAGAACTGCGCGTAATTTAGCCGCACATGACTATGAAATAGATTATTTTCAAATCGCTGAGCATTTCAATACTTTGAATGAATTAACAACGGTTTTATATGTTGCCGCAAATAAATTTATATCTTTTTGTGAAAATCAATTAGCCATTAGACCAATAACGCCAGACTTTACTAAAGAATTTTTGGCTGTTATTGCCAGTTATCAATGCCCTAAAAATTAAAAATCTTTTTACGCTTGCACAAACCGGGTCGTTCTTGGTTGGCATTAGTCATATACCCGGATCGCCGTACCGAAAAAGCAGCCAGCATCGAATTTGTACCGTTTATGAATTTGCCGCAATTACACCGAGTTTATCTCGAAGACTATCAAAACCAATCAGGATTAACGCCAACATTAGAATTGATACGCTTGATTGCCAGCCATAAACAACAGACAATAACTCTGGCGCGAGAATTATCAGGTCGACGCGATGAGATAGGCATGGAATGTCTGGATTTTATTGAAACTATTCTGGTCTACAAATTGCCGCATTTAACCCGTGAGGAGATTAAAGCCATGTTAGCCTTAAACGATATTGAATTAAAACAAACCCGTTTTTATCAAGAAATCGCTGAAGAAGAACGACAAGAAGGCCTGCAAGAAGGCAGAAAAGAAGGCAGAAAAGAAGGCAGAAAAGAAGAATGCGTTGCGTTACTCACTCGTCAATTGCGTCGCAAATTCGGCGTACAACCGCAACTTGAGACCGCCTTGCAGCGTCTGCCCGAACTGCCGCTGGAACGATTGGAAGATTTGGCCGATGCGTTGCTGGATTTTACTAAAACTGATGAATTGCACGAATGGCTGCAAGGTATGCCCGACCTAAACAAACGGGCCTGCCCTCTTTATTTTGCATACTGACAATGCCTGAAATATCGCGTTTTTTGGGAATTATCATTTACATGAACTGGGCTGATCATCCCTTGCCGCATTTTCATGCTCGCTACGGTAATTACGAAATTTCGGTTGAAATCGAATCGGGTGTTGTTCGTGGCGAATTTCCCAAACGCGCCCTTCGCGCCGTATTGGAATGGGCTGATTTGCATCAAGAGCAATTGATGCAGGATTGGAATCTGGCCACTCAGCGCAAACCTTTAATGCCTATTGAGCCACTGGAGTAAATAATGACTTTTTTGCATACAGTTTCTGTTGAGCCACAAGAAAACTACCGTTTGCGTATCGCGTTTAATAACGGCGTAGCGGGTGAAATTAATTTGATTGACGAACTTTGGGGTGAAGTATTTGAACCACTGCAAGATTCTCAGATGTTCAAAACCGCACATCAGCACGCTGAATTAGGCACCGTTGTTTGGGCAAATGGTGCCGATTTAGCGCCGGAATTTTTATTCGATTTACTACAAAAGCAAGCAACGTTTGCCAATAAAGCCACAGACACTGAAAAGTAATATGAGTGCACAAAAATTTTATCGCATTTCAAAAATAGTCTAATGAAAAACACTATGACTCAAATAATCTGCATGATCGGCCTAGGCTACATCGGCTTGCCAACCGCCACCCTTTTCGCCGCTAAACAATGCCAGGTCCTGGATATCGATGTCTAAAGGCGAACTGGAGCGAGAGTTTTACCTGCGTGCTACTGCAAAATTTGGTTGGACCAAAAGCGTGTTGCAGCACCAAGTCGATAATAAGAGTTACGAAAAATATTTCCTCAATCAGACCAATTTCGATCAAGCCTTAGCGGCCGAACTACATACTCAAGCGGTTCTGGCGGTCAAAGATCACTACACCTTTGATTTTCTCGACTTGGCAGAAAAGCACAGCGATCGCCAATTAGAGCAGGCATTGGTGCAAAATTTGCGCAGCTTTCTTGCCGACATGGGCGGGACATTTGCATTTATCGGTCACCAGCACCGTCTTGAAGTTGGCGGACAAGAGTATTTTATCGATCTCCTGTTTTTTCACCGCCGCCTGCGTTGCCTGCTGGCGATTGAACTAAAAGTGGGTGATTTCAAGCCCGAACACAAAGGCAAGATGGAGTTTTATCTGGAAGCGTTGGATAAGCAAAAACGGCTCCCAGGGCTCCCAGAAGAAAGCGCCCCCATCGGCATCATCATTTGCCGCAGCAAAAACAAAACAGTAGTCGAATACGCACTCCGCAACGCCGTGCGTCCATTGGGCGTGGCCACCTACGCTGTCGTTCCGCAATTGCCCGACGACTACAAGGCTGAATTGCCGAGTCCTGAGTTGATTGCCGAACGACTGCGTCTTTGGGACAAAATAGACGATGAGGATAAAGGGGCGAACCATGCTTAACACATTCCGCAGTCTCCTGCGCCGCTGGACTGGCCGTCCGACCCACGGTCACGCTACGCCAATGCCTGCGCCGAGTCCCTACGCCGCGCCGGAAAAAACGCCCCCCCGTCCCTTCAAGTTTCCCGAACAAATACATCTGCACTGGCATGTTAGCGACATAACGCAAATACCCGCGCAATTAACTTGGCATTCTCCTTGGTCGGTTGAGTTTAATGGGTTAAAATCGTCGCCCCAACCGACTACCCAAAGCCCTGCTTATGATCCCCACCTGCTCGACAACTCCCGCACCCAATGGCAGTTTGGCGACTGGGACAGCTTGGTTAAATTGCAGCGCGACAGCCTCGAACAGCACCCCGAACGCGCTAAACTCGCCTTGTTGGCCGCAGCCGGACATCAGCAAGTGGGCGATATGAACGCAGCACGCGACTTTGTGCAACTAGCGCGGGACTGGGGTTGTGATAAACAGCTGATCAGTCGGGTGTTGGTGGCTGGGGTTTATAATACTTTGGGTAAGGCGGCGGCGATTGGAGGGCAAGAGCAGCGAGCAATCAATCATTTTGAAAACGCAATCGCTGTGGCGCTACCTAAATCTGACATTCGCCTCCTGGGGCAGACGCGTATTATTCGTGAAACAGCCAAACTTGGTTTACTGCCACAAGCCGCACGTTTAATGGGTAAAGAATTGAAAGTGCTGAAGAGCTCTCCAAATCTAAACGCATCTCGACTCAAAATATTTGAAACCGAGCTGGAACTGCTTCACAGTGAACTTTCACTCGCACAACAACGGCAACAGTTGTTTCACCCCTCGTCGGCAGTAATCAACACAACTACAGCCGAAGGTACCCCGGCTTGGATTGCAAGCCTTAAAAAAAAATCGGTCTCACAGCTTGGACAGGATTTATGGGTGCTGGAAAAAACCGGTTACAAGCGCAACGGCTATTTTGTTGAGTTCGGAGCCACCGACGGCGTATTGCTGAGCAATACCTGGTTGTTAGAAAAAGAATTCGGCTGGAAAGGTATCTGCGCGGAGCCAAACCCTAAGTTTTTCGCCAAGCTTAAAACAAATCGCCAATGCACAGTATCCGAGCAATGCATTTCGGGAGAAACTGGCAAGCCGGTCGAATTTGTCTTTGCTGATGCGTATGGCGGCAGCCAGGAATATGCCAAGGAAGACATGCACGGTGAAAAACGTGCCGCCTATCGCACAGTCGGGCAAGTTGCTACCCTACCTACCATCTCGCTCGACGATTTTCTAATAGAACTGGGGGCGCCACGCGAAATCGATTACCTCAGTGTTGATACCGAGGGCAGTGAATTCGAAATTCTTAATGCGTTTCCATTTGAAAAATGGCACATACGATTGCTGACTATTGAACACAACTTTACCGCCCGCCGCGCCGACATCCGTATATTAATGGAACGGCACGGCTACCGTTGTATTGAACAGCAGTGGGATGATTGGTATGAGCTAGGGTGGCTGAAATGATGTACGTCAACCTTGGAATCATTGAGGGCTGTCTCAGTATTCTCCTTAGTAATGAGCATGTTTTAACTTATGCAAGTTTACATTTGAGATGACCGATACAAAAGGAGTCAGCGTTTTAAGCGGCCTAAGTTATTTCATGCACGTTCCTTATCTGAATAAAAATCATGTTAATCGCAACATCAATTAATCCGCAAACAAGAATTCAGCATCAGATCGACTGCTATCGAAAATGGAAAAAACTCGGATATCAGTACCTTACTTTCAATTCTATAGAAGAGGTTGGTGAGCTGAAGAAGATGGGAGTAGATGATACAGATATCTACATTATTGAAGATGAATCTACTGCTCAAAAAATTCATGGTTTTAAAGCTCCACGGATCAAGTCAGTTTTAGACATATTAGTGAATAAGGTATCCCCAAACTTCTTAATACTGACAAACTCTGATATTTATCCAAATGCCCGTAAGCTGATGGACATGCTGCCAAATGTTGTTTTGTGCGCTGCATTTACCAGGCGAGAAATATTTTCTATTGATTTATGTGATTTTGGGCCAATAAAACAATATCGTGGTGGCCTGGACATATTTTCATTTGGTTTGACTCAACTGAAAAAACTATGGGCACTTATCAAAGATGACGTTCTGGCGGATAGAATGGCTTTTGGTGTCCCTGGTTGGGATTTCTATCTAGGCGGATTGATTTTGTCGGATGCAATGCAAGGAAAAATTCTCGATGGAACCGTATTTTGTCATGTATCACATTTGACAACTTATCGTCACGTTAAGGAGTTTGAACATTACGTGGCAAGAATGAAGGGCATGGGGGTGGTCGAGTTTTCCGTTCATCAAGATGCTGTGGCCGAATTTGCGGCTCGTATTGAGCAGGAGTGCAAACTAAACCACAGGCTGTCAACTTTATTGCATCTTATCTATCATGACAATTCGAAAAAAGATGGTCTGAATATTGAGTCAAGTGATATTGAATTCAATATGGCGGACTTGCTTAATGCGAATATTTTTCATAGGATGTCCGACGCCAGCCAATTGGTCAGAGAAGCCTTGACAGAAGAAATAAATCTTGTTGCCTTCAGATCATATTTTTGTAAAAGCCCATCTATCGAAATTCAATTTAGCCAGTATCTGGGCTGCCTGTATTTCTTGCTGTTTATAAAGAATAAAACTAAAACTCTGAAATTGACTTCAAAATATCCGCCTAATAATGCCCACAAAGCTGCAGTGAACAATGTACTCAAGTTGGTAAACCCATTGGAAGCTCGCTATTACTTAGTAGATATTTTTTGTACTGAAGTAATTGATAGTGGAATCTTTAACAAAAATCTTCTAAAAGCTGTCGCGCTCTCCTGCATTAATGATAGGGAGAGGTGGCTTGCTGCAGAAATCTCCAAATTAATCATGGAATATAGCTATGTTCGAACCGCTTAACCTTATGGCAAGACTTCCTTGGGAGTCCGATCTTTCAATAACTAGAGCTAATACAAACCTGCCTGGAGTTTCAATCGTTATCCCCATTTTTAATGCTGGAAATTTTCTAGAAAAGACATTGAGAAGTCTTCTTTGTAATGATTTGACGGGTTGTGAAGTGATCTTGATGGACGGCGGAAGTACCGATAATACTTCGAGTATACTCGGATACTATAAGGACATGTTCGACGTCTGTATTTCAGAAAGAGACGAAGGTCAATCTGATGCAATTAATAGGGGATTCGAGCTCGCTACTAAACCAATATTATATTGGTTAAATGGTGATGATATTATTCTTCCTAATGTTTTGACAGAAATGCGCGGCTATTTCGCAACCCATCCAGAGGCAGATGTTGTTGTTGGCAACGCATTCATGACTGAAATTGACTTTAAGCCGATTAAGCACTTCATATTTTGTGCAGAAAAGTTGAAATTCGAATATTTGATCGACTATGCATCCAATCACTTAATACAGCCTAGTGTCTTTTTTACAAAAGTGGCGTGGGAAAAATCAGGACCTTTGAAAAAAGAATTGCATTATGCGATGGATGCCGATCTTTTTATCGGCATGTCGAAGAACTTTACCTTTCATTATCTCGATTGTGATATTGCATACAGCGTTTACCACGAAGACTGTAAGACCCGAGGAAAGAGAGCGGAATCCATTACAGAGTTGGCGCTTGTACAGGCGCAACATGGTAGTTTTCAGTCAGCCCAAAAGACTCTTGATATATTAGTGGATATTTATCATCAGCTGGAAAGCTTAACACAATCAAGCGGCCAGGCTGGGGAATGCAAAAAATGTATTGTGATTGATGGTAAGCGAAAAGCACTTGACTTGGAATATAAAAAGAATCTGAACTTAGCTCTAATGGCAGAAATTGAAATACAATGAAATCTCATACCAAGATTGCCATATTATCCAGTGCCTCTGGTGGTGGGGCTGGTATCGCAGCTAAACGGATGTGTGACGCTTTGAGCCAACTAGAGGAATACAGTGCTGATTTTATTGATATAGCTGCTACTTGTGAGGTATTGCCAGATACTGTAACGCTAACGGAAAGTGCTTCAAATCGTGTTTTTACAGATACACATTTTACTGCTGAAAACACGGGGTTCGTTCGTGGTTGGATTGTTTCTCTGCTTAGTAATTACGATGTGATCAACGTACATTGGGCATCTTATCTTGTTACAACTTCAGAACTAATTGCATTGGCTAAAAAAGGAAAGAAGATTCTAATAACGATGCATGATTTTTATTACAGTACAGGCGGATGTCATTACCAAGCGGGCTGTACGGGGCAATTATTTTCATGTATTGGTTGTCCTCAGGTCGATACAAGATACTTTCCCTACACTTCGGTCATGGCAGCCTATAGGGAAAAGGTTGAACTGTTGAGCTATGGAAATGTTCACATCTCCGCGCCAAGCAAGTATCTTCTTGATGCGGTAGTGAACACAGGTATTATTCATCCAGCAAGTACTCATTTGATACGGAATATTTATACTGCAGAAGACCAGGATTTTACTGATAAGCAAGCGGTGAAATCACACATTATTCTTATTGCTGATTCGTTATCTGAAAAGCGTAAAGGTATGAGTTTGGCGATTGCCGCACTGGCTTTGGCTAACTCAAAGTACGATGGAGAAATTATTGTACATCTTGTGGGTCATGCTAATGATGATCTTAGACGACTTTGCACTGAGTTCAGAATTAATGCAATATTTCATGGTAGGATTGTTGAGCATGGGCAGTTAGTTGCACTCTACCGCAATGCTGGTATGTTGTTAACTTGTTCATATGAAGATAATTGGCCAAATATACTTGTTGAAGCTGGAGCTTATGGCGTGGTGCCAGTAGTTGGCAGCGGCCATGGATGTGAGGAATTTTGCAGATTTTTTAATATCGGTAGCATAGTAGACAACTACACGCCAAACTCATTCGCTGCTGAAATTCTAAATTGTATTGAGCTATATCCTAGCAATGAGATTTTGCATCAATTTTCCGTTGCTGTTCGAAATACGCATAGAGCGACGGACGTTATAAGTACATACACTGATGTGATTTCAAAAATTCCAACAAGCGAATGCTCGTTTATAAAACTAAATGATTTCTGTAAAGATATGAGTGTATTTTCAGAGAATTTTAAAGAATTTTCCCGTCTCCATGGTATCGTGAGACTTGAGCCAATTAAAGCTGGCCCTTTTTCGAGTCAATCACTTGAGTTCTCGGGCTACGGGTTCGCTTCCTTAACAACCACTCAGGTTACGAAATTGTAATTGTTAGTGCGAATTTTTTAAGCCTTTGATATTGTGGATTTAAGTAGATGCAAGATTATTCAGAAAACAAAAATTATTGGGACAATTTCTATGCCTCCACAAGAGCCAGTGAATTGAAGCCGCCATCGCAATTCGCAGCATTTGTTATTGGTGAGATACCCAAGGAGCAGGTGCTTATTGTAGACATTGGTTGCGGCACGGGTCGAGACACGCTCTTTTTTTCCAGTCAAGGAATCCCCGTAGTTGGCATAGATGGCTCCAAATCAGCAATAAACCACTGCGAGCAAGTAGCTAACTCCCTGAGGCTTCCAGCTATGTTTATCCATAGGAACGTTCACGACGCCGACCTCTGTCAACAAGTACAAGCTTTACCGGAATATCAGCTTGCTCAAACAGTAGTGATTTATGCTCGTTTTTTTATTCACGCTATTACAGAGGAAGATGAGAATTTTCTTTTTGCACTTGTGAAAAATGTTGGGCCTCAACTAAAGACATTATTTGCGGCAGAGTTTAGAACCCATCGAGATGCAACAATGCCAAAAGAAACAGCCATTCACTATCGAAGATTTATAGATCCACATGAGTTTCTGGTAAGGTCGATTAACCTAGGCCTCAATGTTGAATATTATGTTGAGGGATTTGGCCTCGCAAAATATAAGAGTGATGATGCTCACGTTGCCAGATATTTGCTTTCAATATGACTTTTACAGGCCTTAGGCAGTTCTTTGAGGTTTTGCGGATAACCCGCGTTCATTTATTTCCTGATATTTTTTTTCGTGGACATCGTTCGCAGCGGCCGCTTAGGTTAGCCCTTCCAAGTATGCCAGCAGTGTACGTTAGATTGTCGACCGTGGCTGATATAGTAATCAATTTGGAAACTATAGAAGTATTTTCTCAGATTGACGGGGATCTACGTAACGTCTCTATCGACGCGGATCTATCAATTTCCTCAATTTACCCAGGTACTGAATCACTAGTAGATTCAAAGAAATTTCTTGACCCCACTAACCAAACTCTAGGTATACATACTGAGAATTCAAGTAAGGAATGGATTTGCCTAAACTTACATGACGAGTTCTTCCTTTCAGAAATAATTTTATATAATCGAGATGATGTTTGTGCGTCACGTGCTTGGCAATTAATTATAGAAATTTCAGTCGATGGAGAAGATTGGACGCCAATCTATAGCCATCTTGGTAGATTGCAGCAATATTTTGAATGTGTTGCCCATGCAATACGTCATAATTCAATACCCTCATCAGACCGTCCCTTGGTTAATGCATGCTTGGATATTCTTAAGTCGTTGTTATTTCAGGAATATTATGAGGCAATTCGTTTATTAAGCTGTATTGAAGGGCTTCAAATCAATACTCTTAATGAAATCCGGAGTGGTTTTACACGAGAACTTTTGGTTCTAACCCAAAACCAATGGTCTGGGCACGGGATTAGCAGGTCTTTCAGATATTGGACTCTAGACGAAAAAAAAGATTATCTAACCCAATCCATGAATTTGATAGATGACCTTCGGATCTTAACACCCCATATTTGCTTAGGTTTCGGGTTTGTTCTAGCTTACGTTCGAGATGGTGATTTAATACCACATGATGATGACATTGACATAATACTAACGTTTAATAAAGTTGACTGCCCATCAATAAGTATGGCATTGGACATTGTCTGTGAATATTTAGAAAAACTAGGTTACACCGTTAGTAGTAAATATTTTAGTCATTGCTGGATAACTAAACCAGGGGGTAATGGGGTTGATGTTTTTGTTGGATTGGATGAGGGAGGGCTAACTTCATGGTATCCAAGCAGTCGTAATATTCTGGAAATGTCCGATATATTTCCTCCATTAGAGGTTGAATTATTTTCTGTAAAATGTTTAATACCTAGGAACCCCTTAAAGTATCTTGAACGCAAATATGGCGCAGAGTGGCGAAGTCCCGACAAGAACTTTTCACATCCGTGGAACGAATTAGAGTATGAAGACATAAGGTAACCATCAGAACTGAATTCGATCTATTGACATAAATTTTTGCTATTAATTTAAATGAGGATATCAATGGCTACCCAGATTGATCCATCTCGACTCGAACCAATGGGAATAAATTGTGAGTTGGGGTTTTTGCTCTTAGCTCTTGGATGTAACCAAGGATCACTTTTTAGATGGACATATTGCTCTTTTGACGCCGCACTCAGTTTGCTTAGAAATGATCTTAATAACATTTTTGATGATATCACTCTAGCAAAACATAATAAAAGCATGGTGCTAAATAAGAAAGTTGGAATTTATTTTCACGCATCGGAGCTAGCTAAAGTTATAGAAGAAAACCCTTACTTGGAGTCAAGTTTAGACATAACAAAAGTCACTGAATATGATGCTGAGGTAAAAAAATACTCTCACTTACGACAAAAGTTTTTAGAAAGAATATCTGATAATAAAACGATTCACTTTCTCACAGACCCAACAGGCTCTATAGAGCATGATGAAATTAAGCTTCTTGTTACTAACTTACGTAGGCTTGGAAAGCCAGAAAGTTCTTATACTCTCATAGTTAAACAATCTTTTGATCCCGATTTGATCGGCACTGTAAACATTCATGATGACAACGTATTGCTTGCTTATATTGATAGATTTGCTCCACCTGCATATGCAGATCAAATTAGTTTAGACAGTTGGAAGTTAACGCTTGAAACTGTTAACCAGTTAATACTAAAAAATCAAAAGGCGGATCCAACTATGAATCTTGACTTTTTTACCGGAAAATCCAAATTAATCATGAAAGAAAATACGGACAAGTTAAGTCAAATTCGCATTCATTACAAATTGTCCTTTAAGGCTGGTTTCAACATTGAAAGATACCTTCTAGATGGTTGGTCTGCACAAGAAGACATACATCGATGGACTGATGGAGGATGTGCGGGGCTGCAATTCCATCTGTCTGAGTTAGGCACTAAGAATATAATTATGCGTCTAGAGTGTTCGGCATATCTTGCTATTCCCAATGGAGAACTACATCATCAAACAGTTGAAGTGCTAGTAAATGAAAAAAAAGTAGCAATCTGGGAGATCAGACAAAAAGATTGGTATGAGGCAGTTATTCCAAATGGATTGGTTAAAAATGGTAGTATGATCGCCAAATTTTTGATAAGCAATCCAAGTGCTCCTATTGATTGTAATCTATCCGCCGATACTAGAAAATTAGGACTCCGCGTTTTTAATTTAGAACTCATAGATTCCAAATACCAGTGTCAATCACTCGTAACCTGAAAAAAAATGCAATCAATGGGGTCCAATCAATGGGGTCCAATCAATGGGGTCCAATCAATGGGGTCCCAATCAATGGGGTCAGATTAGATTGATTTTCAATTAAAAACCAGCTAAACTGCATCTAATTGTTTTTAGGATCAATTTTATGGCACGCCTCCCCAGAATCATCATTCCCGGCCAACCGCAGCATGTTATCGTTCGCGGTAACAATCGTTCCGAGATTTTTTGTTGTGAGGCGGATTACCATTTTTATTTGGAAAAACTTCAGGTAGCCTGCAAAAAACATGATTGCCATGTACATGCTTATGTGCTGATGACTAATCATGTGCATTTGTTGATAACCCCTTTTACAGACACCAGCTTAAGCAAAACTTTACAAATGCTGGGGCGGTATTATGTGCAATACTTTAATTACTGTTATCGCCGAACCGGTACGCTCTGGGAAGGCAGGTACAAGGCGGCGCTGATCGATAGCGAATCGTACTTGCTAACCTGTATGCGCTATATCGAATTAAACCCGGTGCGGGCGGGAATGGTTACCGATCCGGCTGACTATCCGTGGTCCAGCTATCGCTTTAACGCCTTGGGACAAACTGATAGTTTGGTCACGCCTCATTTTGAATGGCAACGATTGAGTAGTGACGATAGCAAGCGTCAAGCAGCCTATAGGTACTTATTCAAACACGCGCTTTCTGAGGTTCAGATAAATGATATTAGGGATGCCACCAACAAAGCTTGGGTATTGGGAGAGGGTATGTTTAAAGAAAGGATTCAATTGCAGTTGGCACGGCGAGTAGAACCCGCTGCCAAAGGAGGCGACAGAAAGTCGGCCCAATTTAAAATCAATCAAGTCTGACACCATTGATGCGCTACAGTTATGAATGAACCGCCCTTGGGAAACCGGGGGCGGTTTTTTATGACTGGATGGTAGAATTACGGCTTTAAATTCAAGGTCTCAAAACGAGGAAATATCATGATCAGCAGATACTTCAATCCGTACACAGATTTTGGCTTTAAAAAATTGTTTGGTGAAGAAGCGAGCAAAGACCAGTTAATTGATTTTTTAAATCAGCTGTTGCCGTTGCAACATCAAATCGCGGAATTGAGCTTTAAAAATCCAGAGAATATGTCGGACACCCTCGACGAGCGTAAATCTATTTTCGATATTTATTGCCAAAACAAAACGGGAGAGCGTTTTATTGTAGAAATGCAAAAAGCGAAAACGCAGTTTTTTAAAGACTGGTCGCTGTTTTATTCGACTTTTCCGATTCGTGACCAAGGCAAAAAGGGACTGTGGGATTTTTATTTACTTCCGGTTTATTTCATTGCGATTTTGGATTTTAAATACGACGAAAAGGAAGATGAGCGTAAATTTCGCCGCGATGTGTGTTTAAAAGACCAAGATGGCGATGTGTTTTATAACAAATTGCATTTCAAGTTTCTGCAAATGCCGCTGTTTAATAAGCAAGAACATGAATTGGTAACCCATTTTGACAAGTGGGTTTATTTTTTGAAACATTTGGAAGACTTCGATCATATTCCAGCGATTTTAAATGAGCCGATTTTTCAAAAAGGCTTTGACATTGCCGAGGTGTCTCACTTGAATAGCGATCAATACGATGCGTATTTGAAAAGCATTTTGTCATATAACGAAGCGAAGGCGGTGACGGATACGGCTTTTGACGAGGGCAAGCTTGAAGGTAAGATTGAAGGTAAGATTGAAGCGATGCACAGTGTTGCAAAGACACTAAAAGCTCAAGGCATTACTGTTTCAATCATTGCTTTATCAACAGGACTCACTGAACAAGAAATTGAGGAATTAAAATGAGCAACGAAATTTACAAGAGAAACCGCCAATGAAAAAAGCACTGATTACCGGCATTACCGGCCAGGATGGTTCCTATCTGGCCGAATTCCTGTTAGAAAAAGGTTATGAAGTTCACGGCATCAAGCGTCGTGCTTCTTCATTTAATACGCAACGGGTGGATCATATTTATGAAGATCCTCATGTTAATAATCAACATTTTATTCTGCATTACGGTGATTTAACCGATTCATCCAACCTAACTCGTATCATACAGCAGGTGCAGCCGGATGAGGTCTATAACCTTGGCGCACAAAGTCATGTTGCAGTGAGTTTTGAATCGCCGGAATACACAGCCGATGTCGATGCCATGGGTACTTTGCGCCTGCTTGAAGCCATCCGCCTGTTGGGGTTGGAAAAAAAGACGCGCTTTTACCAGGCTTCAACCTCGGAGCTCTACGGCTTGGTGCAGGAAACTCCGCAAAAAGAAACCACTCCATTCTATCCCCGCAGTCCGTATGCAGCAGCCAAGCTCTATGCTTACTGGATCACGGTCAATTACCGTGAAGCTTATGGCATGTATGCTTGCAATGGTATTTTGTTTAACCATGAGTCGCCGCGCCGTGGCGAAACGTTTGTAACGCGCAAAATTACTCGTGGGCTGGCCAATATTGCCCAAGGGCTGGAGCAGTGTCTGTATATGGGCAATATGGATGCGTTGCGTGATTGGGGGCATGCTAAAGATTATGTCCGCATGCAGTGGATGATGTTGCAAAATGAACAGCCGGAAGACTTTGTGATTGCCACCGGCGTGCAGTATTCGGTGCGTCAGTTTATTGAATGGTCGGCGGCGGAGCTGGGTGTCACGCTACGCTTTGAGGGACAAGGTGTCGCTGAGCAGGGTGTAGTTGCAGCGATTGAGGGTGACAAAGCGTCCGCGCTGAAGGTGGGCGATGTGGTGGTGATGATCGATCCGCGTTATTTCCGTCCTACTGAGGTAGAGACATTGTTGGGCGATCCAAGTAAGGCCAAGGAAAAGCTGGGATGGGTGCCGGAGATTACTGTACAACAGATGTGCGCTGAAATGGTGGCGACAGATCTTAGTGAGGCTAGACGAATTGCTTTACTTGAGAAAAACGGCTTTCACGTTCCCGTCTCTGTGGAGAATTAATGATGCCTCAACATCTGGAACAAGTTGTTTTTGTAGCTGGGCACCGTGGCATGGTGGGGTCGGCTATCGTACGTCGTTTGCAGGCATTGGGTTACAGTAACATCCTGACGGCCGAACGAAATGAACTTGAGCTTATTCGCCAGACGGAAGTGGAGTCTTTTTTCAAGAAACATGCAATCGGGCAGGTATATCTTGCCGCTGCAAAAGTAGGAGGGATCCATGCCAATAATACCTATCCGGCGGAGTTCATCTACGAGAATATGATGATCGAGGCCAACCTTATTCATTCTGCTCATCTTGCAGGGGTGAAAAAGCTGCTGTTTCTGGGGTCTTCTTGCATCTACCCAAAGCTTGCCGAACAGCCGATGAAGGAAGATGCGTTGCTTACTGGAACATTGGAGGCAACCAATGAGCCTTACGCAATCGCCAAGATTGCCGGCATCAAGCTGTGCGAGAGCTTTAACCGTCAATATGGGCGCGATTATCGTAGTGTAATGCCGACCAATCTTTACGGTCCGAACGACAACTTTCACCCCGAGAACAGCCACGTCATTCCAGCAATGATGCGGCGCTTTCATGAGGCGGTGCTGGCTCAAACCGATGAGGTGGTGATCTGGGGCAGTGGCACTCCAATGCGGGAGTTTCTGCATGTGGATGACATGGCGGCAGCCAGCGTGCATGTCATGAATCTGCCTTTGGAAACCTATCAGGCACATACTGAGCCTATGCTTTCTCATATTAATGTGGGGACAGGCGTGGATTGTACGATTCGCGAATTGGCGGAAAAGATGGCTAAGGTGACGGGCTTTACCGGTAAACTGGTTTTCGATGCTACCAAGCTGGATGGTACACCGCGTAAATTGATGGATGTTTCACGGCTCAACAGGTTGGACTGGCAAGCACGGATAGGATTGGAAGACGGCTTGCGAGAAACCTATGCCTGGTTCTTGGCTAATCAGGATCGTTACCGGCAGGCTTGAGAGTGCAGAAACTCCCGCTTGTTTCAGTGGTGATGCCTTCGCTTAATCAAGCGAGGTTTATCGACGCCGCAGTCGATAGCGTTCTGAATCAGGACTATCCGAACATCGAACTAATCGTTGCCGATGGTGGATCTGACGATGGTACTATCGATTGGCTGAAGAATCGACAGGCGATTGATGGTCGCATCCGTTGGTTTTCCCAGAAAGATAATGGACCGGCGGAGGCCGTCAATGCTGCGTTGTCCCAGGTACGGGGCACGATTGTGGGGTGGCTGAATTCGGATGACCTCTATGCACAAGATGCTGTAAGCAGGGCTGTTGATGCTCTGCAAGAGAATCCGGAGTGGCTGATGGTGTATGGTCATGGTCTACATGTGGATGGCGACGGTAAGTCGTTAAGTGATTATCCAACCTTGCCGCCGACAACGCCGCTCACCCAATTTGCCGAGGGATGTTTTATTTGTCAGCCGACGGTATTTTTTCGGCGCTCGATGTACTTATTGCTGGGCAAACTGGATGAGAATTTGAAGGCGGCATTCGATTTTGATTATTGGCTACGGGCGTTTCTTGTATTTCAGTATCGGATCGGTTTTGTGTGTGAGGTGCAGGCGTATTCGCGGTTGCACGAAGATTGCATCACGCTACGCATGCGGCGTACCGTTGCGCTGGAGGGAATGCAGGTATTAGCGCGGCATTTGGGTAGTGCGCCAAAGGAATGGTTGCTGACGTATGTGAATGAGTTGCGGGCTATGCAACCTAGCCAACAGGGTGTTGGCGATTTGAAGAAGCATGTTATTGATACGCTTGTCGTGGCCAGGCTATGGCTAAAGCAGGATGATTTACGGGAGCTGGAATTGAGACTTGATGAGATGCTGAAATGATTAGCCGAGACGATGTAATTTATGCCTACCGCCTCTTGTTTGGACGTGAGCCGGAAAGTGAAGAGGTTGTGATGCACTACGCTACGGAAGTCAGTGATCTTCGTGCATTGAGGGAGTTGTTTATCAATTCGGCGGAGTTTCATTCAAGTTTAGAGCGAATCCAAAGTCCCCGTCCACCCCGTCCACCCTTCAATGGGCCGCCGATGGAGGTGGAATTGATTGCGCCGGCAGAGAAGCTATCCGCCTTGTTCGCCAAGGTCAGCGCCCAATGGCATCATTTGGGCGAGACCGAGCCGCACTGGTCGGTGCTGACCAACGAGAGCTATTTTCAGCAGAATTTTCATATGAACCACGAGGCGTTTTACGCCAGCGGAGAATCTGAATTGAAAATATTTGATGCCACGCTGGCACGGGTTGGAATTGATCGGAGCGGGTTGCATCGTTGTCTCGAACTTGGCTGCGGTGTCGGACGGGTGACAGGATCTTTGGCAACGCGCTTTGCTGAAGTCAGTGCGGTGGATATCTCCGCTGCCCATTTGCGGGTGGCCGAAGACCGTTTACGCACCGATGGTATCGGCAATGTTAAGTTTCAGCACCTTGATTCAATTGATGATGTCGCCGGTTTGGGCAGCTTCGATGTGCTGTATTCGCGTATCGTGTTGCAGCATAATCCACCGCCGGTAATAGCGCGGATACTTGGTGATTTGTTGGCCCAACTGCAAGTGGGTGGGATTGCGTTTTTCCAGGTTCCAACTTACAAGGCTGGGTATCGTTTTCGAATAGATGAATACCTTGGTCACCAAAACTTGACCGATATGGAGATGCACTATTTTCCGCAAGCGGCACTGCTGGATCTTATTGCGCAACACGATTGCCGAGTTTTAGAAATTCGAGAGGATGATTCGATTGGGCTGTCAGCGATTGCGGTATCAAACACTTTATTAGTACAAAAATACTGAGTTGGATGAAAATAAAGGGGCATACCCGAGAGTGTCATTGATTGGGAATAATGCCGCGTACTCGCAAGACCGCCAGTACCTGCTCTACGCATTCATCCAGAGGCAAACTACCTGTGTTAATGGTCAAATCCGGATTGATAGGTATTTCATAAGGCGACGATATTCCAGTAAACTCTTTCACTTCACCTGCGCGTGCACGTGCGTATAGCCCTTTTACATCACGCTGCTCACATACTTCCAGCGGTGCGTCACAAAAAATTTCGATGAAATCATCATGAAGAAACAAATTGCGGGTGCGCTCCCGGTCTTGGCGATATGGGGAGATAAAGGCCGTTAACACGATGACTCCAGCTTCGACCAGCAGCTTGGAGACCTCGCCAATGCGCCGGATATTTTCGGAACGATCTTCCAACGAAAACCCTAGATCGGCGCACAAACCATGTCGAATGTTATCGCCATCTAATACGAAAGTTCGACAGCCATGCCCATACAGGCATTCTTCTACTGCATGCGCAAGCGTTGATTTACCGGACCCAGAAAGACCGGTAAACCATAGAACCACAGAGCGATGTGCATTCATTTGTTCACGTCTGACACGGGTAACCGTAGCATGGTGCCAGACAGTGTCGATGCTTTTTTTCATGCTTTTCTCATTAAATTAATTTATTGCCGGGCCATTCGAGCCAGTAGTGTGCAAATATTCTATCATAAACAATTTACGTCGTTTTTCGGTGTCGGCTATGAACTTTTTCGATCAAGACAAGATCTGGACTCTGTTTGTGGAAAGTGTATCTAATCTATAACTTGGCTTTCTATATTGTTATTGCTGTTTTTTGTGCTTGTTTGAATAGATCGTTACCTCACAAACGTATAAATATGTTGGTGTCGTCTGAAATCTGACCAGGAGTTTAGCTGTGCAGCCCACTACGCAGCATTGAATTAAGTCGATCGGACGGAGATGGTTGCTCTTTCCTGTCATGAGTAAGATTTAAGCGCTTTATTACCCAATTTCAAACCTAAATTGTTATTATAGGCAGACCTGATTAGTTAAAAAATCTTAAACTGCTCAAAATTAACTCATTATCAAGTTCTAGAAAATTGATTTTAAAGATATTTTTAAAAAGTCGAATACGAGTAGCTCTGATGATTACAACACAGCTTGATAAAAAAAATATATGAGTACTGTCATCTCAGCAATCATCGTCAATTATAACGCGGGTGAGTTGCTGCATAACTGTGTCGATTCGTTACTGAAGTGTCCACAGGAAATCGAAATTATCCTGATTGATAACGCCTCGACGGATGGCAGTCTGGATGCTGTTCAGGGATTATCGGGGGTACAGATAATTAAAAATCCGGTTAATGTGGGTTTTGCGGCGGCTTGTAATATTGGTGCGCGTGTTGCTTCCGCACCGTACTTGTTGTTCCTTAATCCGGACTGTTTCTTCAAACCGGGTACTCTGCTTAGTCTGTTGGAGGCTATGAGTGGGGATGAAAGTGTGGGCATGGCGGGAGGTTTGCTGACTAATTCGGACGGAACCGAACAGGCGGGCGGTCGACGGGCTGTTCCCACTCCGTGGCGTTCTTTTGTGCGCGCATTCGGGCTTGTACGTTTTTCGGACTGTTGGCCGCGCCTGTTTTTTGATTTTTACTTGCATAAGCAACCGTTGCCGGATCACGCGATTGAGGTGGAGGCGATTTCCGGAGCTTGCATGATGGTCAAGCGCGAGGCGATGCAGGATGTCGGGGAATGGGACGAAGGCTATTTTTTACATTGCGAAGATCTGGACTGGTGCATGCGCTTCCGGCAAAAAGGCTGGAAGATTCTGTTCGTTCCATCGGCGCAAATCATCCATGCATTAGGCGTTTGCGGTAGAGGTCGGCCTGTGTTTGTCGAATGGCACAAGCATAAGGGGATGATACGGTTTTACCAAAAGTTCTTTCGACACCAGTATCCGGGAGCGATGATGGGCTTGGTTACGGTTGGAGTCTGGCTGCGGTTTGGCCTTGTAGCCATTTATTACTCGGCCAAACGTGCCGGTCGGGCGTTGGGGATTGGGCATGGCTGACGATACGGATTTTCTCGTCTCAACACCTCTCCCGGAGGGCAAAAACCTTGTCGGTGTTTTCGGTGCGACCAGTTTGGTAGGAACGTGTTTACTGCCGATGTTGACTGAGGCAGGATGGCGGGTGAGGGCGTTCTCCCGGAAAGTAGTTGATCCGCTTGATGATAAGGTGGCTTGGCAGCTTATCTCCTCTTCCTCTTTTCCTCTGGAGGAGAGTGTTTCGTATTGGATTTATCTCGCGCCTATTTGGGTGTTGCCGGATTATTTTGCGTTGCTTGAAACGCAGGGCGTGAAGCGCTTGGTTGTGGTGTCTTCTACCAGCCGCTTTACCAAGGATGATTCGACCGACCCGGAAGAGCAGGCCATAGCGCTTCGGATTGCCGATGCGGAAGCGCGTGTTCAGGAGTGGGCAAAAAACCGTGGTGTGGAATGGGTGATTCTGCGGCCTACGCTGATTTATGGCTTGGGCTTGGATAAAAATATCTCCGAGATTGCGCGCTTCATCCGCCGTTTTGGTTTCTTTCCGTTGTTTGGCAAAGCAAATGGCCTGCGTCAGCCTATTCACGTGGCGGATGTAGCTGGCGCCTGCCTGGCCGCTTTGCAGGCTCCTTGTGCGGCGAACCGGGCGTACAATATTTCCGGTGGTGAGATTCTGGCTTATCGCGACATGGTCTCCTGTGTTTTTTCCGCCCTGGGTCGTCGTCTGTGCTTGCCGATTGTACCGCTCTGGGCTTTTCGGCTGGCGGTGACTGTATTGCGGTGTTTGCCGCGTTACCGGAAGTGGTCTACTGCGATGGCTGAGCGTATGAACCGGGATATGGTGTTTGATCACGCTGAGGCGGCGCGAGATTTTGATTTTAAGCCTAGGGCATTCGTTTTGTCGGCAGAGGATGTGGCAACTGAACACTCGTCTTGATAGCGGCACGCTGAACGGTTGCATTGACTGTAGCAAAATCCAATCATCGGGTAACGCGGCTTTAACTTGTGACTCGTTATGTTACCTGCCGGATGATATTTCCTCTGCTATCGCTGGTCTCGGGACAAATAAAAATACCACTCTGACTTTTTGGGTTGATTTACTTAAATTTATTTATAATTTATTCGGTTAATGAATGTTTGGTTATATTTGGAATAATAGGAAGCGATAAAACTTGATGAAAATCCTTATCGTTAGCCAATATTTTCGGCCTGAGTCTTTTCGTATCAATGATCTTGCTTTGACTCTTAAAGAATCCGGGCATGAGGTATCTGTTTTAACAGGAAAACCGAATTATCCCGAAGGCAACATTTTTCAAGGCTATCATGCCTGGGGATGCAGTACTGAAGATTGGTCCGGTATCAAAATTTATCGCGTGCCGCTTATTGCCAGAGGCAATAGAAGTGCAATTAAACTGGCATTGAATTATCTGTCGTTTATTGTTTCAGGGCTGTTGTTCGCACCGTGGTTATTGCGTCAGGAAAGCTATGACGTGATTTTTGTTTATGCGCCATCCCCGATTTTTCAGGCGATTCCGGCATCATTTCTGGGCTGGCTGAAACGCTGCCCTGTGGCTTTATGGGTGCAGGATTTATGGCCGGAAAGCGCACAAGCGACAGGTTACATCCACAACCCTTGGCTATTGAAATTACTTGGGCATATGGTGCGCTTTGTTTATCGCCATACCGATTTATTGCTGGTTCAATCAAGAGCTTTCCAAACGCCTGTTGCTGAGTTAGCGGGTGGTAAACCGATTGTGTATTACCCCAATTCGGTTGAGTCTGCATTCTATAATCCTCCCGACATACCCTTGCCGAATATTGCCGGTTTGGCGGGTGGGTTTTCCGTACTTTTTGCGGGCAATGTCGGCGTCGGGCAGGCAGTCGAGGTTATTGTTGGGGCCGCAGAACTATTGCGCGATTATCCCGATATCAATTTTGTGGTGTTGGGAACCGGCAGCCGGTGGGATTGGATGCGCGAGCAAGTTGAAACACGCGGCCTGAGCAATCTTCATCTGGCGGGAAGACACCCGGTAGAAACTATGCCGGGTTTAATGAGGCAGGCGGCCGCATTGTTGGTGACATTGGCCGATCAGCCTATTTTTGCTGCGACGATCCCAAGCAAGGTGCAAGCTTATATGGCGGTCGGTAGGCCGATTTTGGCATGCCTGAATGGCGAAGGCGCGAGGATAGTTTGCGAAGCCGATGCCGGGCTGGCTATTCCGGCTGAAGATGCCGCCGCCCTCGCCGAAGGGATATTGCGTCTATACAGGATGTCCGCACAAGAACGGGAAAAAATCGGGCAGAATGGACGCGCCTATTTCCGTGAACATTTCGATCATGACCGGCTGGTGGATCAATTAGTCGGTCATCTGCATGAATTAACGTTGTCTTTTGGGAAAGTGTAATGAGGATTTTGGTGTTGGGGGCGAGCGGCATGTTGGGCAGCACGACCTTCCGTGTATTAAGTGAACGGCATGATTGGGACGTCTATGGGTCGGTGCGCTCGGGAAGCGCAAAGCAGTTTTTCCCTCCTCAGCTTGCTGAGCGGCTGGTAGCCAATGTCGATGTAACTAACTACGACGCACTGGTGGATATTTTTGCCAAGGTGCACCCTGATGTGGTGATCAATTGCATCGGCGCCACAAAACATAAAGCCGACGGCAATGACCCATTAATGGCTATATCGCTTAATGCCTTGTTGCCCCAGCGGTTGGCAAGGCTGTGTGCTGCAGTGAATGCGCGTCTGATACATGTTTCCACGGATTGCGTTTTCTCCGGCAAGCAAGGCAATTATACGGAGCAAGATCAGCCGGATTCCGATGATGTGTATGGCCGGTCCAAGGCTTTGGGCGAAGTTGATTATCCGAATGCGATTACATTGCGCACGTCGATTATCGGCCATGAGTTGCAAAGCAACTACGGTTTGCTAGACTGGTTTCTCACGCAGGAGGGCAGTTGCAAAGGATTCAAGCGCGCCATATTTTCCGGCCTGCCCACGATCGAACTGGCGCGCGTGATGCGCGACGTCGTGATTCCGCAACCTGATTTGTATGGCCTCTACCATGTTGTCGGTCCGGCTATCGCCAAATATGACCTGTTGAAATTGGTCGCACAGGTTTATGGAAAAGCGATCGAGATTATTCCGGAAAATGAGTTTATTGTTGATCGTTCGCTAAATGGCGACCGCTTTCATGCGGCAACCGGGTACAAGTCGCCTGAATGGCCGGAGTTGATTGAATTGATGCACGCTCATCAATAGTTAATCAGGGATCGAATATGTTTAATGATAAAGTCTTATTGATTACCGGCGGGACAGGCTCATTTGGTAACGCAGTTCTTAAACGCTTCCTGGCGACAGATGTGCGCGAGATTCGCATCTTCAGCCGCGATGAGAAGAAGCAGGAGGAAATGCGCATTGCGCTGAATAACGACAAGCTGAAGTTCTACATTGGCGACGTCCGCAACTACGACAGCGTTTTCCAGGCCATGAAAGGCGTGGATTATGTGTTTCATGCGGCGGCGCTGAAGCAGGTTCCGTCATGCGAGTTCTATCCGATGGAGGCGGTGCGCACCAACGTAATCGGCACCGAACATGTAATGGATGCAGCCACCGCCAATGGCGTCAAGCGGGTCATACTGCTGAGTACCGACAAAGCGGTGTATCCGATCAACGCGATGGGCATTTCTAAAGCTATGGCTGAGAAGCTGCTGGTTGCGAAGGCACGGATGCAGCGCGAAGGCGAAACTGTTTTCTGTGCGACACGTTACGGCAATGTGATGGCTTCCCGTGGATCGGTCATCCCGTTGTTTATCTCACAACTGAAAGAAGGTAAGCCGCTGACGGTGACTGATCCGAATATGACGCGCTTTCTAATGTCGCTGGAGGATTCGGTGAATTTGGTGCTTTATGCTTATGAGCATGGTCAGCAGGGCGATATCTTTGTACAAAAGTCGCCGGCATCGACTGTTGCGGATTTGGCGCAAGCCCTGATAGAAATATTCGACGGAAAGGAAGCGCCCCGAATTATTGGTACGCGGCACGGCGAGAAACTTTTTGAATCGCTTATTTCGCGGGAAGAGATGGCGCGTGCTGAAGACAAAGGCAGCTATTACCGCATTCCTGCGGACAATCGCGACCTGAACTATGCGAAATATTTCAGTGACGGCGAGGAAAGAATTTCCGGCCTGGACGATTACACCTCTCACAATACCGAACGTTTGAATGTCGAGCAAGTGAAGTCTTTGTTGCGGAGTTTGGATTTTATTCAGGAGATAGATCGTGCTTAAGGTTATGACCATTGTCGGGACGCGCCCCGAACTTATCAAAATGAGCCGGGTAATAGTGGCGCTCGACCGGAACATGCAGCATATCCTGGTGCATACCGGACAGAATTACGATTATGAATTGAACCAGATTTTTTTTGAAGATCTGGAAATCCGCAAGCCCGATTACTTTTTGGAAGCCGTTGGGGAGAATGTCGCCCAAACTATTGCCCAAGTCATTCAAAAATCTGACGAAGTGATGGAGCGAGAGCAGCCGGATGCGGTGTTGCTGTATGGCGATACCAATTCCTGTCTGGCAGTCATCGCTGCAAAACGTCGCAAAATTCCTGTATTCCATATGGAAGCGGGCAACAGGTGCTTCGATCAACGCGTTCCGGAAGAATTAAACCGCAAGGTATTGGATCATTTGTCTGATATTAACCTGGTATTAACCGAGCATGCACGGCGTTATTTGATTGCGGAAGGCATCAGGCCTGAAACCATTATCAAGACCGGTTCGCATATGCGCGAGGTGGTGGATTATTATTTGCCGAAAATTTCGCTATCCGATGTTGTTTCCCGCCTGTCTTTGCAAGCCGGGAAATTTTTCCTGGTCAGTGTTCATCGGGAGGAGAATGTCGATTCGCCCGAGGCTTTGAAGGATTTGTTGGACACGCTGAATGCGCTTGCTGCGAAATATAACTTTCCGATCCTGGTTTCCACCCACCCGAGAACGCGCAAGCGTCTGGAAGAGCTTGATATGTCGACTATGGATCAGCGCATTATTTTTGCCAAGCCGTTCGGCTTTTTTGATTACATCAAATTACAGATGGAGGCATTTTGCATTCTTTCCGATAGCGGAACCATTACCGAAGAAACGTCTTTGTTGAATTTATGCGCGATTACTCTTCGTAATGCCCATGAGCGTCCTGAAGGGATGGATGCCGGTACTTTGATTATGAGCGGCTTGAAAAAAAACCGGGTGATCGAAGCTGTCGAGATTGTAACTTCTCAATATCAAAAAACAGCAAGCGCGGTTTTACCGATTGCGGATTATGAAAATCCTCATGTTTCGACACAGATCGTAAGGGTTGTGGCAAGTTACGTGGATTATATCAATAGGGTAGTATGGTCAAAGCCTTATGCAAATTAATATCAGTCGATATTCCCATTCTGTACTCATCACAGGCGCCAATGGTTTTGTAGGTAAACCACTTTGTGCCGAGTTGCTCAGGCAAGGGCAATCAGTTCGTGCCGCAATGCGTTTGGCGCGCGTTGAGAGTTTACCGCTCGAAAATATTGAGACTGTGCCAATCGGCGTTTTAGACGGTGAAACGGACTGGACGCAGGCATTGCAGGGTATCAATGTGGTCGTTCATCTCGCCGCACGCGTGCATGTCATGAAAGATAAAACGGCCGATTCGCTGGACGAGCTGCGCAGGGTCAATGTTGACGGTGCCTGGAATCTTGCTTTGCAGGCCGCTGAAGCAGGTGTACAGCGATTCATTTTTATCAGTTCGATCAAGGTGAACGGCGAAGGTACCTTATTGGGGCGGCCTTATACGGCCGAAGATCAGCCTGCACCGGTTGATCCTTATGGTATTTCGAAGTTTGAAGCGGAAGATGCGTTACGGCAGTTGGCTTATGATACCGGCATGGAAGTGGTGATTATTCGTCCGCCTCTGGTTTACGGGCCAGGCGTGAAAGCCAATTTCCACAGTATCATGTATTGGCTGGAGAAGGGGGTTCCGTTACCTTTGGGCGCGATTCATAATAAGCGCAGTTTTGTTGCATTGGATAATCTGGTTGATTTGATCGTAACCTGCATTGATCATCCGGCAGCTGCGAACCAGATATTTTTGGCCAGTGACGGCAAGGATATGTCTACTACCGAATTGCTGCTACGTTTGGGCGAAGCATTGAATAAGCCTGTCAAACTACTCCCCGTTCCTATCTGGGTATTAAAAACAGGCGCGATGTTGTTGGGTAAGCAAGATATGGCTCGGCGTTTATGTAATTCGCTTCAAGTTGATATTAGTAAAACATGCGATTTGCTGGGCTGGCAGCCTCCTGTGAGTGTGGATGATGCTTTAAAGAAAACCGCAGCGGATTTTCTTCAAAAATCATAGACTGTTTAATTCCGGTACTATTCAAGTTAATTCGGTTTGTTCATTCTGATGATTTCCTGCCGGAAAAGGTGGTTGGCATCCATCTCCAATAAACGTCTACATTATCGGGGGATTTTCGCTTCGGTAACTGTTCATGCGTCGTTAATTATTAACAGAGGTATAAATGATTTTTTGGTGGTTTCTTTTGCTAATGGGTGCCGTGTCTTGGGCGCTCACCGGCTTTTTGTATCGGTATGCCTTGGCGAAGAACTTAATCGATATTCCTAACGAACGCAGCTCGCACTCGGTGCCAACACCTCGCGGCGGCGGCGTTGCTATTGTGGTGGCATTTTTAGTTATTATTCCCATTTTAAACCTGTTTGATTTGCTTTCTTCTGCTGCATGCTGGGCTTTATGGGGCGCTGGAAGCGCTGTTGCGGTAACCGGTTTTTTGGATGATCACGGGCATATTGCCGCGCGCTGGCGTTTATTGGTGCATTTTGGGGCGGCAGCTTGGGGGCTTTATTGGCTTGGTGGTTTCCCCCCCCTCTCAGTTTTTGGACACATGCTGGATTTGGGATGGTTTGGTTATGTGTGCGCGACGGTTTATATAGTTTGGCTACTTAATTTGTACAATTTCATGGACGGCATTGACGGCATTGCCGGCATTGAGGCGATTACGGCCTGTTGCGGCGGCGCTTTGCTGGTTTGGCTTGTTGCCCCGGATTCAACCGCTTGGATGCTGCCGGTTTTTTTGGCTACAGCGGTTCTGGGATTTCTTTTTTGGAACTTTCCGCCGGCCCGTATTTTTATGGGCGATGCGGGCAGCGGTTTCCTGGGGATTATGTTGGCGCTGCTTTCACTGCAAGCGGCGTGGATTGAATCCCGGTTATTATGGGTCTGGCTGATTTTGCTGGGCGTGTTTATTGTTGATGCAACCGTTACCTTGTCCCGCCGCGTATTGCGGGGAGAGAAGTTTTATGAGGCGCATCGTAGCCATGCTTATCAATACGCATCTCGCATTTTGGGCGCTCATCGGCCTGTTACATGGGCAGTCTGCGCCATTAATGTTTTCTGGTTGACGCCTGTTGCAAGCCTGGTTGCGCTGGATAAGCTGGACGGTATTATCGGGCTGATGGTGGCGTATTTGCCGTTATTGTTGTTGGCATATCGTTATAAGGCAGGTGATTCGCAGGCTCAAGCCAAGCAGGACGCGTCATGAGATCAAATGCGCGGACTTGGTTTATTCTTCTGTCACGGCAAAAGAAAGCTTTTATCCTGATTAGTGCGGATATAGTTTTTGCCGTATTTGCCCTTTGGGCTGCTCTTTCTTTGCGTTGGGGATGGCTATATATCCCTAAAGGGGATGAGTGGTATCTATTTGCAGCGGCACCAATCATTGCAGTACCCATTTTTATTAAGCTGGGTTTATATCGTGCAATTATTCGTTATATAGAAGTCAGGGCGTTGTGGACCATTATTCAGGCGACTACGCTTTATGCGCTGGTTTTTGCTTTTGTCTTGTATGAGTCAGGCATCAAGGGCGTTCCCCGGACCGTGTTACCGCTAAACTGGCTTAATATCATGCTGCTGGTCGGCAGCAGCCGGTTTTTTGCGCGATGGTGGCTGGGCGAGGTTTATTTAAACTTGGGCGGAGGACGGGGGGCAAAAAGTCACAGCAAAAAAAATGTGGTGATTTATGGCGCGGGCAATGCCGGTGTACAGTTGGCGTCCGCATTAAGCTATGGGCGCGAATTCAGGCCTATCGCTTTCATTGATGATGACGTGTTGTTGCAAAAACAAAAGGTCAATGGTCTTCGGATTTATCCGCTCAGTTCCTTGAGGTACTTGATAGAAAGGCACCAGGTCTCGGATATTCTGCTGGCCATGCCGTCGGCTAACCGGGCGCGTAAAAGCGAGATTATCCGTTTGTTAGAGCCTTTTGCCGTTCACGTAATGTCTATGCCCGGCTTGTCTGACATTGCTCAAGGCAAAGTCACCGTTGATGCGCTACAGGAGGTCGATATTGCCGATCTTTTGGGGCGCGATGCCGTGGCGCCGGACCAGTCGCTTCTGCATGCCAATATTGCCGGGAAAGTGGTGATGGTAACCGGGGCCGGCGGTTCTATCGGTTCCGAGCTTTGCCGACAGATAATCCGCTTGCAGCCGAGTACGTTGATTCTTTTTGAAATAAGCGAATTTGCGCTTTATGCGATAGAAAAAGAGCTGCATCATTTATTAGCCAAACGCCTTGCCATTCCAGGCGAGATAAACAATGACGGGGAAATAAAGCTTATTGCTGTCTTAGGTTCGGTCACGAACGCTAAGCGTTGCGAAAAAGTATGCAATACTTTTAAGGTACAAACAATCTATCATGCGGCAGCTTATAAGCATGTGCCGATGGTCGAAAGAAATCCGGGCGAAGCGATCTGGAACAATATCTTCGGCACTTTATATACGGCACAGGCAGCGATAAAAGCGGAAGTTGAAACCTTTGTGCTGATTTCAACGGATAAGGCGGTCAGGCCGACTAACACCATGGGCGCGACCAAGCGCTTTGCCGAATTGATTTTACAGGCGCTCAGTTTGGATGCGGATAATAATGCCAAAACGCGTTTTACCATGGTGCGATTTGGTAATGTATTAGGATCTTCCGGGTCCGTCGTGCCATTGTTTAAAGAGCAGATCGCAAGAGGCGGGCCGGTAACGGTCACTGATGAAAGAATAATCCGCTATTTTATGACCATACCGGAAGCGTCGCAGCTGGTTATTCAGGCCGGTGCCATGGGCCATGGCGGCGATGTGTTTGTACTGGATATGGGCGAGCCTATTCGTATTGTCGATTTAGCCAAGAGAATGATCCATTTGAGTGGCCTTGAAATCAAGGATGCGGATCATCCTGACGGTGATATCGAGATTAGCTATACCGGCTTAAGGCCTGGAGAAAAGCTTTATGAAGAGCTATTGATTGGCGATAATGTTTCAAAAACCGATCACGCAAGAATTATGCGCGCACAAGAGCATGTCATTTCGTGGAGCGAGCTGGAGAAAATGCTGGCGACATTGGAACAGGCAACAGAAAACGATGATTTTGAGCGGGTCAGGGACATTCTGGCCGATGCGGTTACCGGTTTTGTTCCGCAGTGCGAAATTGAAGACGTGTTGTGGAAAGAAGATAAACGGCTTGTGAATGGATGAAGCGATTGATGTCGTCATTATGAAAGCATATTTGTTGGATACAATATAACGTATAATGTATTTATTATTTTAATTATAAGAAACAATTGGTTTCGTTAAATTAAGCCATGTTTTGCAATCCAAACTATTGAGTATAGAAAGTAGTGACCGTCAGTCATCCTTTTCCGGATTTAAAGAGAGAAGCAAATGGATAAATTAACCAGCATGAACGTTTTCGTTCGCGTGGCAAAGGCCGGAAGCTTTGCTGGTGGTGCGCGTGACCTGGATATTTCCAGAGCCATGGCAACCAAACATATCATGCATCTTGAGGGTGTGCTGGGTACACGATTATTCAACCGGACTACGCGCAGCTTGAGCCTGACCGACGTAGGCGCATCCTATCTGGAACGATGCCAGCAAGTGTTGCTTGAGGTTGAGGAAATGGAAGCCGCGGTAACGCATTTGCAGACTGAGCCCAGAGGGGTTTTACGCATCAGTGCGCCGCCGGTCATCGGTGCGACGCATATCGCCAGCGCCGTGTCTGAGTTTTTGAAAATACATCCAGATCTGACTGTCGAGATGATTTTGCAGAGCAGCCCCGGCGATTTGATCGATGAAGGGATTGATCTGGCTATTTCTTTAGGCGCACTGGATGATACAAGTATGTTCGCCCGGAAATTAGCCAGTTCGTCGCTGGTTGTGTGCGGGTCGCCCGAATATTTTGCGCAACATGGCATTCCCCAGATTCCGGAAGACTTGGAAGATCACAGCTGCCTGGTTAATTGGGCTATTGCGCCGAGGAATAAATGGCTGTTCAAAGGCGAAGCCGGTTATACCGGGATAACCGTTTCAGGGCGGATGCAGGCCAATGTTGCGGATCCGATACGAATCGCCGCACTGAACGGTTTGGGATTGGTGATGCTGCCCACTTATATTGTCGGCAGGGATATTGAAAAGGGTCGGCTGAAAGTGGTCCTGGAAGATTACACTTCGCCGCCTTTGGACGTTCATGCGGTCTATCCGCATCGAAAATATTTATCAGCCAAAGTCAGGGGGTTTATGGATTTTTTACAAGAATGGCTGGAGCATCGGGTTAGTCGGCCTGGAACGGAATAATAGCTGGACATTTCGGCGGCGGTTGCCTGATTTTTGACCGTAGCGATGGGTTATATAACGAGTTATACATAGCCGACAAAGCTTTCGCTTTTACTCAAGCACTTACCTATCCCCCTTGTAAGCAAGGGCTGAACATCAATGGTTTCCAAGAAAAACCATTGATAGTCGGATTGCTGATGGCATTGTCACGAGTTGGTTTCTTGACCGTGGCTTAGGGGATGAGATAATAGGCAACCATAAAACGGATAGATTGCTGATTTATTCGGCTTTTACGCAGATTAATAGCCCTGACGCATGGAGGCGGAGGTAGAGCAACGCAGGAAGTGCTTGTCGAAAGCGTCAAAAACGCAGATAGAGATTTAAACAATGATAGAAAATTTAGGTCCGCAACAGTCATGGGATTTATTACAAAATAATTCCGATGCGGTATTGGTGGATGTAAGAACAAAAGTTGAACATTCCTTCGTAGGACACCCTCCTGGTGCGATATCAATTCCCTGGAAGGAGGCTCCTGATTGGCAGGTTAATCCGCAGTTTGTTGCCGAAGTTAAAAAAATCGTAAATGATCGCAATGCGCCGGTTTTATTACTTTGCCGCAGCGGCCAACGTTCGCTGGATGCTGCAAAAGCGCTTGAAGAAGCCGGTTATCAGTTGTTGATTAATATTGTTGACGGTTTTGAAGGTGCCTTGGATGAGCATAAGCATCGGGGCAATCTTGGCGGCTGGCGTTTTCAGGGCTTGCCTTGGGAGCAGAGTTAATCTTATATCCAAATTGGACCAAGCAGGGTGCGTCCAACAAAATCTAAACAGCAGTCATGACGGCATGTCGTCCTTTCTTTCCCCGCAATTAACCTATTAGGGTGCATTTCGCACTCATCATGCTTAAAAGAATGCGTACAACGCATTCTACATTTATTTATTAAACCTTAGAGACCATAAAAGTGATCGAAAAATTAAGAAACATTGCAATTATTGCCCACGTTGACCATGGTAAAACGACCCTGGTTGATAAGTTATTGCAACAGTCTGGCACGTTTGCCGCTCATACTAAAGTGACTGAGCGCATTATGGACTCCAACGATATTGAAAAAGAGCGTGGCATCACCATTCTGGCCAAAAATACGGCGCTGGATTGGAACGGCTACCATATCAATATCGTTGACACCCCAGGCCATGCCGACTTTGGTGGCGAAGTGGAGCGGGTATTGTCGATGGTGGATTCGGTATTGCTGCTGGTCGATGCGGTGGACGGCCCAATGCCGCAAACCCGATTTGTGACCCAAAAAGCGTTTGCTTTGGGCTTAAAGCCGATTGTGGTTATCAATAAAATCGACCGCCCAGGTGCGCGTCCGGACTGGGTTGTCGATCAAACTTTCGATTTATTCGACCGTTTGGGCGCAACTGATGAACAACTGGATTTTCCTATTGTATTTGCGTCGGCAATCAATGGTTATGCCGGTTTAGAGCACACTGTCACCGGCGGCGATATGACCCCGCTGTTTGAGACGATTGTTTCCAAAGTAAGTCCTCCACCCGTTGATATGGACGGTCCTTTCCAGATGCAGGTTTCCAGCCTGGATTACAACACTTACACCGGCGTTATCGGTATCGGTCGGATTCAGCGCGGCACTATAAAGCCCAATATGCCGTTGGTTATCGTTAACCGGGAAGGTGTCGAGCGTAAAGGTCGTATGCTGCAAGTCTACGGCTTTCATGGTTTGGATCGCGTTGAAGTTCAAGAGGCTCGCGCCGGCGATATTATTGCTTTTGCCGGTATTGAAAAGCTGGAAATATCGGACACGATTTGCCATCCCGATGCCGTAGAAGCCATGACGCCGCTGTCAGTCGATGAGCCGACGGTTACCATGACTTTTCAGGTCAATAACTCGCCGTTTGCAGGACGCGAAGGCAAATTTGTCACGACACGCCAAATTCGCGACCGGTTAGACAAAGAATTGCAACATAACGTCGCGCTAAAAGTTGAAGACACCGGAGACCCGGATAAATTCAAAGTATCAGGTCGTGGTGAGTTGCATTTGTCGGTTTTGATTGAAAACATGCGCCGCGAAGGTTTTGAAATGGGTGTATCGCGTCCTGAAGTTATTCTTAAAGAGATTGATGGCAAAAAGTGCGAACCGTTTGAAATGGTCACCATTGAAGTGGAAGAAATCCACCAAGGTACGATCATGGAAAAATTGGGCGAGCGTAAAGGCGACCTGACCAATATGGTTCCTGACGGCAAGGGACGTATTCGTCTGGAATATATGATGCCGTCACGTGGTTTGATCGGTTTCCAAACCGAGTTTATGACGGCCACTTCCGGTTCCGGTTTGCTTTACCATGTATTTGACCATTACGGCCCGATGAAAGCCGGTGAAGTGGGCAATCGTTCACGCGGCGTGATGATTTCAATGGTTGCGGGCAAAGCCGTTACCTATTCGCTGCATCCGCTACAAGAGCGTGGCGAGTTATTGTTGGTCAATGGCGATGAAGTCTATGAAGGCATGTTAGTCGGCCTGCATTCCCGCACCAATGATTTGACAGTTAATCCGACCAAGCCTAAACCGCTGACTAACGTCCGCGCATCGGGTACGGATGAAAGCTTGGTGCTGGCAAGAATTCAAAAAATGACGCTAGAGCAAGCGTTGGAATTTATTGCTGAGGATGAGTTGGTTGAAGTCACGCCAAAATCAATACGTTTACGCAAGAAGCTGTTAACTGAAAATGAACGTAAGAGAGCGTCTAAAGGATAAGACAAAGAGGTAGTGTTATTGGCTTGCCTAATCGGGCAAGCCAATAATTATCTTGTTTAAAAAATATCAGTAAACAAGGGTGTCCGATCGGCTCACCCTTTATGTCTGCCTTTGATTGTAAAGGTAGTGTTGAATACCAAATCAGCCTGAATTCCCTTTAGGCAAATCCAATTCATAAACCTAAGAATTCAGTTGGTCTTCATCCTGCTGCAAACGTTCCTCAAGGCTTTCGGTTTTGTCCTTTTCAGCTCCTGCATCCATTTATAGATTAATAGTGTTTAGCATCCAAAATCCATCAAATCAGGTTGGTTTCCGGCGAACTTTTTATCCTTACACGCATAACGAGCCTATTTACATAGGTATATAATCGAGTCGAACTATACGCAGGAGGTTTTACAGATGAATCGATACGGTCAGGTTAAAGATAAAAAAGTTGGCGGAGGCGTGATCTCAGCGGGGGTTATTTTGATTGCTTTGGCGGGAGGTGCATGGTTTTATTTTAAGTATCTGCAAAGCAACGCGGTAACAGAACCTGAAACACGAATCTTGGTGCTTCCTTCCGGGGCCAAAGAGACGGGAGCAGTCGATCCTCTATCGATCAGTAAAGCGCTAGACGGAGCGCCTGCGACAGAAGCTACTCCTGTAACAGGGGCCGGCTCTACTGTAGAGCCACATCAGGATACTTCGGTTATTTTGCCCGATCTTGATCATAGCGATACGCTATTGCGGGAGGAAATGAGCGGTATTTCTCCAATGCTTGCAGGCTGGCTGAATACTGACCAGCTGATCAGGAAATATGTTGTTATTGCCAACGATTTTTCGCAAGGGTTGCGACTTGAAAAACATTTGCGCTTTCTTGAGCTGGACCAGCCGTTTGCAGTCGATCAGGATAATGGGGGCTTGTTTATCTCCCCTAAAAGTTATCAGCGTTACGACCGGCTGACCGCGGCAATTAATAAGCTGGATGTACAGGCAACGCTGGCAGTGTATAAAAAATTCAGGCCGTTATTGATGCAGGTTTTTAGCGAGTTCAGTTATCCGAATGAGTATGGTCTGGACGATATTTTTACAAAAGCGGCGGCGGTAATTCTTGCGGCACCTGTTAAAGACGGACAAATTGCATTGGAACGGCATTCGATACAGTATAAATTTGCCGATCCACAGCTTGAGGCATTAAATCCGATACATAAACAGATGCTGCGAATGGGACCTGATAATACCCGTATTATCCAAAATAAATTACGCTTGTTTGCTGAGGGTTTGGTTAATTTAAAAGAATAGGGTTGAACGGTTACGCCGTATGGTCGACCGTCCCGATACGAGCCAGGGATACATTCATGCGAAGAGCATTTAGGTCTGGAACCATCTTTAATGGAGTTTGCACTCTTGAGTGGAGGGTATTATCTCCAGGCGCTATCTTGTACCAAACACTACAATCGTTTTGCCGCGTGCAGTAATCAGTTTTTTATTTTCCAGTTCTTTTAAAACGCGCCCGGCCATTTCTCTTGAGCAGCTGACCATGCGGCCGATTTCCTGTCTGGATATATGCAGTTGCATACCGTCAGGGTGCGTTATTGCTTCGGGACTTTTACACAGGTCCAGTAAGGTGCGGGCAATGCGTCCTTCTACATCCATAAACGCCAGATCACGTAAATTACGGCTGGTATTTAATAATCGTGACGACAATTGTTCGCCAATCATGAATAGTATGTCATGTCCATGTTCCATAAGTTCTTTTTTCAAGACTTGACGGAATCGGTCATAGCTTATTTCAGCCAATTGACACTCGCCACGTGTTTTAACGCTGACTTTTCGTATTTCAGCCGATTTAAAAATGCCGATTTCACCGATGAATTCATTTTTATTTAAGTAAGCGAGAATCAGTTCATGCCCGCCGTCGGCGTCTTCCACGCAAACACTGACCGATCCTTTTATGATAAAATATAATCGGTCTCCTGTATCGCCAGGCCGAATAATAGTAGTCTTGGCGGGATATTTTTTGGTATGGCAAAAATGTAAAAAATGCTCCAGTGCTTCTTTATTATAGTTTTCTTGGATTTTAAGTGTCATAGCAACAATTTATTTGTTATCAGTGCTGTAGGTGATTTAACTTACAATGCAGGATTTTAACAAAAAAATCAACATTGTTGCTCTGGCAATAAGTGTTTTTATGCTACCCTATGCGTCATTTTTAACCGGGAAAAAAAATGCAAGTAACAGTTAAATGGGTCGATGGCGTGATGTTCGTCGGCGAAACCGGCAGTGGACATGCTGTAGTTATGGATGGTCCTCCAGACCACGGTGGTCGTAATATAGGCATGCGTCCGATGGAAATGCTTTTACTTGGCGTAGGCGGTTGTTCATCTTTTGATGTGGTGCATATTTTACAAAAAGGCAGAAACGATATTGTTAAATGTGTGGCTGAGGTCACCGCCGAACGGGTCGATGCAGTCCCGAGCGTATTTAGCAAGATTCATCTGCATTTTATCGTCACCGGCCATGATCTAAAGACCTCGGCTGTTGAAAGAGCGGTAAAACTATCCGCAGAGAAATATTGCTCTGCATCCATAATGCTAAGCAAAGCGGTGGAAATCACCCATGATTTTGAAGTTATCGAGGTTTAACTATTTTGAATAAATTGCAATTACACGGCTTTAACAATTTAACAAAGTCGCTCAGTTTCAATATCTATGACATCTGTTACGCACCGGCCGAACAACAGCAGGCTTATATTGAGTATATTGATGAAGCTTATAACGCCGATAAGCTGACCCAGATCCTTAAGGATGTTGCGGAAATTATTGGCGCGCAAGTTCTTAATATTGCCCGTCAGGACTATGAGCCGCAAGGCGCCAGCGTTACGATGCTGATTTCCGAGGGCGAAGCGCCGCCGCCGCCGAGCATGAACAGCCAATCGCCCGGTCCTTTGCCTGAAACGGTGTTGGCGCATCTGGATAAAAGCCACATTACGGTGCATACGTATCCTGAGAGTCATCCCGATAACGGTATCAGCACCTTTCGCGCCGATATTGACGTTTCGACCTGCGGCCGGATTTCGCCGCTGAAAGCGCTCAATTACCTGATTCACAGCTTTGAATCCGATGTGGTGACCATGGATTATAAAGTGCGCGGCTTTACCCGCGACATTTCAGGTAGAAAGCATTATATCGATCACAAAATCACCTCTATTCAGGACTACATTGCGCTGGATACGCAAGAAAGTTACCAGATGATTGATGTGAATGTGTATCAGGAAAACATTTTCCACACCAAAATGATGCTCAAGCAAACCGAGCTGGAAAACTATTTGTTCGAAAAGGAATGCGACTTGTCCGCCGAGCAAAAAGCGGAGATAGAAAGTAAGCTGCATAAGGAAGTGACCGAAATTTTTTATGGTCACAATTACCGTCAGCGTTATGAAGAAGTTAAAGCTTGATTCGGTGAGGGCGACTTTCGGTCGCCCTCAATCGTTCCGACTCGTTTAGCCGAGTTTTAATTGCCGGGCGATTAAAACAATTGGATGAAGCACTTCCAACGTTATCCCCCGTTCTCTGAGTCCCGCCGATATATGCAGGGCACAGCCGATGTTGGAGCTGACCAGATACTCTGGCCGATGTTCTAAAGCGGCTCCCAATAAATCATTTAACAACGCTTGCGCCATAAGCGGATGATCCAACATATAGCTGCCTGCCGAACCGCAGCATTGAATTGCCGCCGGCAGTGGCGTCATTTTAATATCAGGAATTTGTTGCAGCAGCTTTACCGCTCCTTGTTCTTCGCGCATGACATTTTTTAACGAGCACGGCGTATGCAGACACACCGATGCGGCCAATGGCGTCAGTTGAGTGCTGAAATCACAACCTGATTTGATTAAGAACTGGCTGATATCAACCACCTTGCCGGCAAATTCGGCCTGTTGATATTCCTGCATCTGGCTGCCGCAACCGCTGGCGATAGTCACTATCGCATCCAAGTTACTATCTGCAAAGGCGCTGCAATTGCTTGCAGCCAACTGACCGTAGGTTTGATTATCGCCGTCATGCAAATCCAACGCACCGCAACAGGTTTGCCGTTCGGGAATGGATACATTAAATCCCGCTGTAGTTAACACCTTGATCGCGGCCTTGACGGTCTCATGATCCAGCAATGAACCCATGCAGCCCACAAACAAGCCTACATTGCCCTTTACTTCGGTAGTTGCCGGATAATGCGGTGCCAACGATATTGATTCATGATAATCGGGCAACAGGCGATCGATTTTATCGAGTCTTAATAATTCGGGTAACTTTAGGAAGCGCGCCGTTTTTTGCAAAGCAGTGGTTTGATAAAGCTTTAAACCCGATTGCGCCAGACGACCGGCGGTTTTATTGTGGGACACTCTTTTGAGTAGCGACACCGCCAGCGTAGAATCCCGTTCGCCCTTTATTTGTTCACGAAAATCATTAATCAGTTGCCCATAAGGCACTACCGCAGGACAAGCCCGTTCACAGGAGCGGCATAATAGGCAGTTATCGATATGCTCGACCAGCTTTTTTGACGTTTCCAAGTGCCCGCCCGCCCAAGCTTGAATTAACGCGATGCGGCCACGGGGCGATTCGTTTTCGTTTTGGGTTTTATTGTAGGTGGGGCAGTGCGGCAAGCATAAACCGCATTTAACGCAGAGATCAGCGTCGGCTAATAAGTTATTCATGTTTTTGTGCAGCGATTGCGTCAATTATTTCCGAGTATTCATCGATCTTCGGCCGGTATAAAAATAGTCCCAGCGCCGATAGTCCGGTAAATATATATAGGGTGTTAAAACCATCGCCAAAAACAAACATGAGCAGGCCGAAAATCCCGACAACTTCAACCAACGACATCGAAACGATGATAGTCACCAGATAGCGGCTTTTTGCCTCGGCAACTGCTCCCTGCGTTGCTCTCGATTGCTGTTCCAGACGCAATTCTACCTCCCCCGTCCTTGGGGTCGTACCTCCTGCATCCATGCAGTCGTCGGCAACTGCTCCTTGCGTTGCGTGGGAGCTTGGCATGGTTTGATTCAGCCGAAGCTGAATATGCCGGATCAGGTTGGTCAGCGGAAAAGTCACAATGGCAATAACATAAAATATCGATCTAATCATTACCCGTCGGTCTTCCTGCAGCGGTTGTTGCAGTTGCTCGCCCATGACCTGACAAATGATGATATAAGCTGTCAGCATCACCAGCATCATGCCGACAATGACCCAGGGCAGGATAAGGTCAGACTGTAATTGTTCGCGTTCAACCTGGTTTCCCATGTTGTTTCCTGTAAAGTGGATTTAATTGTCTATGATACCAAACCCTGATGCCCATGGAGCTTGAATTTGTTGGTGCTGGAAATTGTTCGGTCCACAACAACATTCAATGAAATGTTAAGCTGTCGATGGCATGAAGGGCGTAATATAAAATCGAAAGGTAAAAAACAGGCTTCAAACTAAATCGTCTTTCTCTTTGATCTTAGAAAAAACAGTCGGTCCACGAAAAGCACGAAAGACACAAAATAAAGCCAGTATGCTACCCATTCATCATTTGGGCTTTTCGTGTTTTTCGCGTCTTTAGTGGACTAATTATCAGTTTTAAGTTGAGCCTTGAAATTCTTTCAATATAAAACCTTTTGACAAAATAAGACAACCGGTCGTATTATTCCGCCATGATTGAAGCCACAAAAAAACAAATAAACCGCGAAAACCTGTTAAATCAGGGTGTTGCCTTGCTTATGGAGCAGGGTTATCACGGCACCGGACTGAAAGAGATCCTGGATGCGGTGCAAATTCCAAAAGGCTCTTTTTATAATTACTTCGGCAGCAAAGAAAATTTTGGTGCGGAAGTCATCCAGCACTATATCGAACCGTTTATTAAACAATTGACCGGGCATTTGCAGCAGTCTGAAGATGACGCGCTCGGTGCATTAAAGCGTTATTTTAATGAAGGCATTGCCGATCTTGAGAAAGCTAACTTCAAAGGCGGCTGCCTGCTGGGAAATTTAATGGGTGAAATCGGCGATACCAGCGATATTTGCCAAAAATCCCTGCAATCCGCCCTTAACCGTTATCGCGATTTATTGCAGTCGGGCCTGGCCAAAGCACAGCAACAAGGCACGATAAGAACCGACAAATCGGCTGAAGACATGGCCGACCTGCTGGTGAATACCTGGCAGGGAGCTTTATTAAGGATGAAAATCGAAAAATCATCGGCACCGCTAACACAGTGTTGTCAGGATTTGTTAGGGGATTTTTTTAAAGCGAAATCTTGATCGCGCTTTAAAAATCCGCCCCATTATTTTTACAATCAACCAGGAGACACAGATGCCAAAATATATTATCGAACGCGAAATCCCAGGTGCAGGCTCATTAGCCTATCGCGAGTTACAAGACATCTCGCAGAAATCATGCGGCATTCTTAATGAAATGGGGCCCAAAATCCAGTGGGTGGAAAGCTACGTGACCGACGACAAAGTCTATTGCGTCTATATTGCACCGGATGAAGAAATGGTTAGAGAGCATGCCGAAAAAGGCGGATTTCCGGCCAACCGTATTTCCCAAATCAGATCCATGATTGACCCTACCACTGGGGAATGATCCGTTAGCCTACCCGCAGTATATCGGCCGGTCGCCTAGGTGCGGGCGACCGTCGGTTAACTTATCAAATCAGAGGTACTACGATGAAAACAAAAAATATAATAAAAGCCATCTGCTCCGTGCTGGCGTGCACAGCGCTGCTGAGCCCTTTAACGGCACAGGCGCAAATACTGGCCATGGCCAATTACGAAAGCAAGCCAGGCCAAACGCCAAGACGCGAAGGCATCGCGATAATCGATGTCGACCCGGCATCGAAAAGTTTCGGCAAAATCCTGAACGACATCCCGCTGCCGGACGATTTGGTCGCCCATCATATCTTCTATAACAAAGACCTTAGCAAAGCCTATATCACTTCGCTGGGCAACGGCGCGCTGCACGTGATGGACATGACACATGTGCCGTACCGCCCTAAAAAAATCGACATGCCAGACTGTAAAGTCGCCGAGGACGTGGTGTTCTCCAAGGACAATAAAACTTGGTTTATGACCTGCATGGGCTCCAGCAACGTGATCGTCGGCGATGCGCAAACCGACAAACAGATCAAAGTGATTGCAGCGAACGAAAAAGACGCGTTCGTCCGTTATCCGCACGGCATCACCCTCAATGACGACATCGACCGCATCATCATTACCAGCACGGTCAGCCCGGATTTGAAAGACGCCGGCGAAACCGTCACTGTCATCGAAGCGTCCACCGGCAAAGTGTTGTCCAGCCATAAACTGACCGACAAACCGTCCCCGTCCGGCGTATCCCCGGTCGAAGCGGTCTTCCTGCCCGGTTCGTACCCTCCGCTGGCTTACATCAACACGATGTTCGGCGGCGAAGTGTGGACCGGCACCTGGAACGCGGCCGACAAAAACTTCGATTTTCAGCAAGTGTTTGATTTCAATTCGGTCAAGCAAGGCGTACCGCTGGAAATCTATTTCAACGACGAAAACGACCGTATGTACATCACCACCGCGAATCCCGGTTATTTCAACATCTTCGACATCACTGACAAGCAAAAGCCGTCGTTGATCAAAGCGATCCCGACCGCGGGCGGCGCGCATCATGTCGTGATCACCCCGGACGAGCATTACGCAATCGTGCAAAACAGCTTTATAAACCTGCCGGACATGAGCGACGGTTCGATCACTGTCGTCGATTTGAAAAAGCTGGAAGTTAAAGCGACTATCGATACGTTCAAGAAGCAGGGGCTTAATCCTAACTGCATTATCATGATGCCGAAGTGGCATCATGATACCGCGCATTAGAATACGTTGCGGTTTTTTGGTAGGGCGCGCTGCGCGCGCCTTGCATTCACCACTAAGGGTACGGAGAGTACGGAGTTTTTCTTGTTTTTTTGAGGCAAAAAAGAGGCGGTATATAATCCAGATAGGGATGATATACAGTTAAATATTGCGGATTAGCGACTGAGTTTATTGTCTAATATTTCGTAATCTGGGATGATGTACTGAAACTATATAATCATTAGTTAGCACCTAAACACAAGAAGGAGAAAAGCCATGGAAATAGAAATTATTGAGTAGAGTACGGGCAAAGTTATTGCTCGCTACAAAATCAATCAAGGAAGCCTGAATTCTGAAGTAACCGAAGAAGAGTATTTTTCTGAGGCATGGCAGTGCGCAGTGGAAGATAAGATCGTTGAATATAATGAAAAGCAAAAATACAGTTTTCGGATTGCTGAATAGCTCGCTGTGTGCTTTTACAGCCGTGCTAACAAACGCATAAACACGGACCACAAAAAGCTGTGCGGCGCTCCGCCTTTTGTGTCCGGTTATGCTCATCGTTATATGCAATTTAGGAGAAAAAAATGGAACTCGATGTGTTCATAAAGGAGGCGTTGGTTCAAATATCCAATGGAATCAAGTCTGCCAATGAAGAATTAGCACCAAATCGAAAAAAAGACGATGGAACGGATTTGCCTAAGCTTTATTTGCTTTCCCCTGGAAAAAGCCAGGATCAGGGGAATGGTATTCATTTCGACGTTGCAATAACATCTCGAATGGAGGATGAGGGAAAAGGTGGTGCCAAGGTTAAACTGGCGGTCGTAGAAGTTGATCTTGGTGGAAAAATTAAAACGGCTGAGGAGGCCGTTTCACGAATCCAGTTTTCGGTATCTGTAAATCAATGGCACGGATAGGGCCGTAGGATGCGGTGACGATAGGAACAGCATTGCTCGCGAAAGATGCGCTGCACTGCGTTCACACATCCTATGCTATTTTTCCCGCTTCCTGCTTGGGAACTCTGTCCCGGAAGCTTAGCTTCTCACAGCCCTCAATTAGAAAGCGTAACGTGAAGCGGCGTTGAAGCTTGCCTGTGATCCTAAGGATTCAGTTTTCGCTTCTCAACTAAACATTGCGCGAGTCCAGGCGTTTCAGTCCAGCCGCACTGGCCGGAAGATTGCCTTTCGCAAGCCGCCGTCTTGTAACAGGCATACTCCTCCCGATACTCGCAGGTCGTTGCGATGCCTTCGCCGGACGCCTCGACGCAGAGCTGTCCGCTGCATCCTGAGACGATGCATCCACCCAGGGGAAGAATATTATTCGTGGCAAACCTGTTATCCTTGGTTAATGTAAAGGTGCCGGTATAATCGCCACCGTTAATACTGTATTCGTAACTTCCGGCTGCCAAGTCATAAACGGACAAAGGAATATTTTTATCAAAAGCGCTTACATTAGCCGTACAGATAAAAGTGTTCGGTGGCACATCAGGGTTTTCGGCATGGACAGTAACTTCAAAGCGATTAGCAATAAGTCTTTGATTAATTTGTCCTAAAGTAAGGCAGCCTCCTATCCAACCTTTAACGTTTAAAAACACCTGGATGGGAAAAGAATCCGTGACGATGAGTTTAACTTCCGTTATCGGGGCTTTTTGCAATGGGTATCGATTTGCTGTTTTAAAACTCAGCAGCTCCCAGATGCCTTGTTCGTTATTTTTAAATACCGCACTCAGGAAATTTCCAGGTTGATCAGACGTATCAATGCGTGGAATCGTCAGGATTCTGTTCTGGTAAGTCGGATAGCTGTCGTTAGAATTGTTATCAATCGATTCCGCAAAGGAGGAACCGATTGATAACAAAACGGCCGCTATTGCTAAGTAAAAAATATTGAGTAAACGCATTGAAATTCTCCTTGTTAAAATTGAAAAAAGTGGAGAGAAAATGGATGGGTTGAGTTTTTTGTCTTTGCGGCTGAGTATACTCGTTACCATTTACAAATGCCGATGTTTTTCACGCTGGTTCCCAAGCTGGAACTCTCGTCGTTATACACAAGTCTATAAAAGCACGTCATTCCGGCAGGGATTGCCGGAATCCAGAGCACAGGGATGTGAATGCTCGTCATTAGGCAATTCCCGCGTTGCATGACTTAATGCCAGCTTGGACATTGCCCATCCATGGCTTCTGGATCCCGGCAATCCCTGCCGGGATGACGTTGTCACCCAGACACTTGTGTATAACGACGAGAGCTGGAGCTTGGGAACCAGAAAAATGATGGGAGTGGATTGGGCGACTGGACCCACCCAGATTCTCGCAATTACTTCTGCAACAACGTCAGCGAATCCGAGCCGTTTTACTTGTTACTCGCAACCGTCATCATATGGCGCTGCTTAATGGCCTGCGCCAATTGATGCACAGCCATCGCATACTTATCGCTGTTATTGTATTTCTTGATCACTTTAAAATTGGGATGAACGTGCCAGTATTCACTACCTTTATTCAAGCTCAGCTCAATAGTCGATCCGTTGCTGAAGCTTTTGGTTTGATTGGCTACCGGCATACTGTTTTGCCAGCCATTACGCGAGAAATAATGCGCTACGCTGCCGATCGCATCGCACTGGTCCCACAGGTTGCGATGCCCGTCGTTGTTGAAATCGACCGCCAAGGTGCGGAAACTGCTGGGCATGAATTGACCGAGGCCCATTGCCCCGGCCCACGAGCCGACCGGTTGCAGCGGATCGTAGTCTTCCTCGCGGGTCATCAATAAGAAGTTTTCCAGTTCCGCAGTAAAAAACTTGGCGCGCCGCTGGGTATCGAATGCCAATGTCGTCAGCGCATCGAGAATACGCGTTTTGCCGACATTGCGGCCGAAGAAAGTTTCCACACCGATAATCGCAACGATATATTCCGGGTCAACACCGTAAGCGGCGCTGGCTTTTTGGATGGTATCGGCATTGTTGCTCCAAAACACGGCGCCATTATTGATATGCGCTTCGGTAAGAAATTGCTGGCGGTAGCGCGTCCAGCCTCCGACCTTGGGCACGCCGGGTTTAGGGCCCTGGTATGGCGGCGGGTTTTCCAGGCGAATCACATAATCCAGGCGCTTGGCTTGGGCGAACAGGCTGTTTAAAAAGCTTTCCGAAAATTTGTGTTCCTGCACCATATGCCGGATAAAGTTTTTTACCGGCAGCCTGTTGCTGTAAGTCCCTGTCGTTAAGTCCTGAGTTTGATATTCAGGGACATTATTAGAAATATGATCGGGGATAGCGGTGCTGTTTTGATAGGGTGCGTCGGTCTTGACTGCCGGATTGTTCGCGCATCCGGCAAGGGCCAGTGTTAAAGCCAGTTTTAATAAGCGTTTATAGCTTGTGTTGTTCACTGTTATCTCTTTAGTTAAATATATTCATCTAGGGAATTGTTCTTTATTACGAGCTTTACTTCATTTTTATCTTTAAGCCGGCACTGCAAAAAAATACGTGGTCGCAATGCTGGCCCATTAATTGGGCGGCTTTGCCTGACAGGTCGACAAATTGTCGGGCCAGGCGGTTGTCGGGAATGATGCTCAACCCGACTTCGTTATGCACTAATACGATGTCGCAAGATAACTGTAGCACTGCCTCCAGTTCTTGCAAAATTTCCGTTTCGGGAATTTGGTGATAAAGCTGGTTGTTCAGCCACATCGATACGCATTCAACCAATACCGGTCCTTGGCATTTTTGCAATACATCGAACAGTTTAACGGGTTCTTCGATAGTGACAAATAAATCTTGGCGGCGTTGTTGATGAATCAGGATTCGCGCCCGCATCTCGTCATCAAAGAACTCGGTAGTCGCCAGATAATAAGGCTTGGCGGCTGGCGCTTGCTCTAAAATATAGGCCTCCGCCAGCCGGGACTTGCCGCTTTTGATGCCGCCTATGAACAGTGTTTTCATCACAGCAAGGCTCCGGCTGTCAAAAGACTTAGAACGATCAGATTAATGCCTGTTTTCATTTGCAATGCTTGGGCTAAAGTAGATTGATCGACCGGGTTGATCGGCAAGCCCAGCGTCGGTTTATGTTTGATTTTGCCGTGATAACTGGCATCGCCGCCCAGCGCAACGCCCAAGGCGCCAGCCATTGCCGCGATGGGGTAACCGGCATTGGGGCTTTCCAGTTTATTGCCATCCCGCAATAAGCATTGCCAGGCGCGTTGTTTGTCTTCTGCCAATAACACAATCAGCAACGCGGTCAGCCGTGCAGGAATGTAATTGGCAATATCATCCACTATCGCCGCCGTTTTGCCGAAATAAAAATAGCGCCCGGTTTTATAGGCAATCATCGAATCCATGGTGTTGATGGCTTTATAAACCGCAATCCCCGGCAATCCGAGCAACAGTAGGTAAAACAGCGGCGCGATCACGCCGTCGCTGAGATTTTCCGCCCAGGTTTCCAATCCGGCTTTATAGATTTCGGTTTCGGTCATGTTTTGGGTGTCGCGGCTGACCAGATAGCTTAAGGCCTGCTTGGGTTGCTCGGCAGTCAACAATGCGGCGACGCTTTCATGCAGCATATTCATCGCCAGGCCGGTGGAAGCAAACATCGCCAAAACTATCAGCGACAGCCGGCTTGGCAAAAGGCCGCACAGATAAACCAGGGTGACGCTGATCAATAAAGCCAGCGTAATTAAGCCAATCACCAATAATGCGCCGGGAAAAATGTGGTTGTCATAAAACCGCCGTTCAAACGCAGAGATAAAGTCCCCCATTAGCACCACCGGATGTTTGCAGGGAAATTCGCCAAAAAGCATATCGAAAAGATAGGCAAAAGCCGCTAATTCAAAAAACATCAGCTCGCCTGTAGCGCTTGCAAAATGGCGGTAATATCCAGATTTTCCGCGACCATATCGGCAAAGCCCTGAATTTCGGCCTCGCGATAATCGGCATAGGTATAGCCCCGATACTGCGGATTGATGGCTTTAAAATAACCGGTGCGAAACGCCTCATGATCGAACACACCATGCACATGGGTCCCGGAGCTTTGATTGCTCTGACAATACAGCGGGTACTTGTCCATACGGCCGCAATGGATTTCATAGCCGATGATGCCGGTGTATGAAAATAGCTGATACTGCCCACGTGCAAGGATTTTAGGGCTTTGATAAAGCACCTCATCGTCAATAAAACCAAGGCCTGTTTCGACAATGGCGATTTCATGTTCAATCGCATCGGGATCGTGCAAAGTCCGGCACAGCATTTGATAGCCACCGCAGATGCCGAACACCGGCTTGTTGAATTGCAAAATCTGCTCGAACAAGCCCTGATTTTTCAGCCATTGCAAATCGTGAATCACGGTTTTGCTGCCCGGCAGCAGCACCATATCGAAGCTTTCCAGTGGGCGGTAGGCGTGGATCAATTCGACATAAAGCTCGGGATCGGCCATCAACACATCGAGATCGTTATAATTGCTCAGGCCCGGATAGGCGATTACCGCGATGCGGATTTTGGCTTCGTCCAGGCGTTGCTGGTAATTGCGTAGCGACTGGGAGTCTTCCATGTCGATATTCAACGGTTTAAACGGCAGCACACCTAAAACCGGCACGCCGAAGCGCTCGGCGATGATTTTTTCGCCTTCGTCGAAGAAACGCCGGTCGCCGCGAAATTTATTGATCACCACGCCGATCAGATTGCTACGCATAACCGGGTCCATCAGCTCCAGCGTACCGTAAATCGACGCAAACACGCCGCCGCGCTCAATGTCCGCGACCAGGATATTTTTGGTATTAAAGCTATTGGCGACAAAGGTATTGGACAAATCCTTGTTCAGCAAATTCAACTCGACCGGCGAGCCCGCGCCTTCCGCAACCACCAGGTCATAGTCCTGCTGTAACAATGAAAAGGCCTGCTTGACCTGCTGTTTCAAGTTGTCGATTTCAGCATAATAAGCCGCAATCGACTGGTTTTGATAAACAAGCCCGTTAACAATCACCTGCACCGAACCGTTGCCGTGCGATTTAAGCAGCACCGGGTTGAACAGGTAGCTCGGCTCGACGCGCGCGGCTTCCGCTTGCAGACATTGCGCCCTGGAAATCTCCCGGCCTTCTTTGGTAACCGCAGAATTATTGGACACATTTTGCGCTTTAAATGGCGCGACTTTCAAGCCTTGATCGGCAAAAATCCGGCACAAGGCCATGACCAGCGTAGTTTTTCCGGCATCTGAACTGGTGCCGAATACGGCTAATGGTTTCATTGATAGTTTTGTTAAATGAGAAGAGCTTTGCACCACGAAGACACGAAGGACACGAAGAAAAAAATATAAAACTTCGTGCTCTTCGTGTCTTCGTGGTGAATTTTTTTATTTTTTAACGTTTTTAAAACTGTGAGCAAGTTGGGCAATTGCTCGCTCATCCTTGACCGCAAAACGCACATGGCTTTTATCCAGGCCTTCGAAATTGTCGCAGACGCGGATTAATATACGCGACGCTTCCAATTGCCCTTGCAACTGATAGCCATCGCCGCTGGCCAATCGTGCCAGCAAAAAATTAGCCTGCCCCGGATAAATCTTATCGAACAAACCGGAATCATGCAGCGCTTGATACAGTAAACCGCGTAAATGCGCGGTCTGCTGACGGGTCTGTTCGATGAATGCGGTATTTGCCAATGCCTGCTGCATATAAGTCATATCCAGGCTGGACAACTTCCATGCCGGTTCAAAGCGATGCAGTTCCTTGATCGCCGCTGTCGCCGCCAGAATGAAGCCGATGCGGATACCGGCGCAGCCGTAAAACTTGCTTAACGATTTGATTACATAAAGTTTATCGTAATGCGCTATGTGTTCTGTAACCGAGTCTGCTTGGCAGAAATCCAGGAACGACTCATCGATGATGATCGTGCAATCCGCGGCCTGCCATTTTGCCAACAACTCCTGCATCTCATAAAGCTGTCCGTCCGGCGTGGACGGATTAACAAAAATCACCGTGCTGTGTTCGGGAATATCCGACACTAACCGGTCGAACCGATTGACGTTATGCACAGTACAACCCAGCTCCCCGGCAATATGCGCATATTCGCCATACAAAGGCGCATATAAAGCCAAATCTTTCGGTTGCAAGCTGCGCAACAGGGCGAAGATCGCAGCACTCGCGCCATTATATAGTTCAATATCAACGCCCGAAGGAATCGGATAGCGCTGCCTGATCGCCTGTTTTAACAAGCCGTAATCAGGGTCGGCATACGGTGTAAGCTGAACATTTTGTAAACAGCTCAAGTCGACCGCTTGCACCGGGTTAATGTTGGCCGAAAAATCCAGCACTTGTTCCGGCAGGCAGCCGAGCCGCCGGGCGAACTGATAAATATTACCGCCGTGGTTCATTATAAATTGATGTATTCGATATAAAGATAATCGTCAGCCCGGCGCATTTTATGCACAGAGCCGGAGTCAATCCGCAATTGAAACGAATTGGCTAAAGGCAAGTTCAATGCACGCGCCAGCAAGGCTCGAATAACGCCCGCATGGGTTATCACCAAAACCTGCTCTGCTTCTGTGGCTAGTAAATCCTGCCAAAAGCTGTCTGCACGCCGATATAAATCTTCAAAATTTTCGCCGTTTGGGGGAGCTGCGCTAACGAAGTTATTCATCCAATGCTGCAAAACATCGGCCTCAATGTCGTCAAAGCGCTTGCCTTCCCAATCGCCGAAATCAAGCTCCTGCAAACGCTGATCGGTGGTCACCGTATCTGAAAAAGTCTCCGCTAATTGCAGGCAGCGGGTTAGCGGACTGCTGTAAACTTTGCAGTCTTCAGCAAACTCGGGCAGCTTGTCATGCAGAGCCGCCATTTCGTCGGGAAAACTATCCGCCAAGGCCACATTGCTTTGACCGTAACACAGGCCCGGATCGGTAGCCGTTTGGGTGTGGCGAATTAAATAAATATCCATAAGGCACTCACGCTTAAGTAAAAAACAGTTTCGGCAACTTGCTGGCTTGCGCCCAAGCAATCGCCGGTATAGCCGTCGATACGGCGGTAAAAATAATGCCCCAGAACTAGGGTCGCAAGCAGCACAGGAATGATTGCCAGCACAGATAAAGTCGGCAGCAATGCCAACGGCAATAACGCGGCGGCAGCGGCAAAAGCCAGCTCCCGGAGATTGGGCTTATAAACTGCTCCGGATGCTTTGCTGTCATTTCCGCGTGCGTATTCATAACGCTGCATCAGCAACAACGGCGACAAACGGCTGATGCTGTGCCCGGCCATTAAGATTAAAGGCACGGCGGCGGCAGGGATTGCGCTTAGCACGCTGATTTTCAGTAACAGCAACAATAATAGCCCTAGAAATCCGTAAACTCCGGTATGGGAATCTTTCATGATTTCCAGAATGCGCTGTTTATTCATGCCGCCGCCGAAGCCGTCGCAGACATCGGCAAAGCCGTCTTCATGTAATGCGCCGGTCATCAAAATACCGGCGATTAGCGCCAGGATCACAGCCGTAGTCTGCGGCCAAACTAAATCCGCCAAGTAAAAGCTTAATGCCGCGACGCCGCCAACCAGCCAACCGATCAACGGCAAGTAGACGGCCGCATAAGGCAACTGCTTGAAGTCCAAGGCTTGAGGATGAGGTAAGTGGTCGCATCGGTTCCCTACCGCTTGCGACACTTCCGCCATCCCTGGCAGTCGGGTGTAGAAACTGAGGGCTAACAGGAATAGTTTTAGATGGGACATGATGCTGGGTATGTTCCATCTATCCAATTCAATTTGAGCGGTTTCGAGCTGTTGATCTTCATTTGTATTTTTTCATAACCGTTTTATGACTTACTGTATTTAGCTCAACTGCTTTATAGGCTTGCCATTTTTTTTGCGTTTCTTCACGCCAGAAACCGTGAATCTTTCTCTTTTAATCCTTCACCTGATTTTTTAATGGTCAACTCCGGCCTCAGCGAATGTAGCCATCTCGTTCAAAAACGCCACAGCCGATTGCAGCAGCGGATAGGCCAGGGCAATACCGGAACCTTCGCCCAAGCGCAATTCCAGGTTCAGCAAGGGCTTTGCGTTGAACTGGTTCAATAAAGCCTGATGGCCCTGTTCGCTGGAAATATGGCTGAATACGCAATAATCCAGCACATGAGGATAGAGCTTGCTGGCAACCAGCAGCGCGGTGCCGGCAATGAAGCCGTCGACTAAAATAAGCATTCCGAGTTCGGCGGCTTTAAGATAAGCCCCCACCATCATTGCGATTTCAAAACCGCCGAAAGTGGCCAGTACGTCTAAAGGTTCTGTTACATCTTTATGCTTATTTAACGCTCGCTGCAATACGATTACTTTATGTTGCAGCTGCCCATTGTTTAATCCGGTGCCGCGACCTACGCAGCGCACCAAGGACAGGCCGGTTAAGCGATGCATCATCACTGCTGCGGATGAAGTATTACCGATACCCATTTCACCAAAGCCGATGCAGTTACAGCCGCTTTGATGTTGCCGCAAAACCTGATCCGCTCCAGCCTGCAAGGCTTTGGCGCATTCCTCGGCTGTCATTGCAGGCTGGGTCAAAAAATTTTGGGTGCCTTTGCCGATCTTTGCATCAATCAGTTTAGTGTGACTGTTCAAGTCGGCGTTGACGCCGGCATCGACAATCAATAATTCTATGTCGTGTTGGCGAGTAAGAACGCTGATCGCTGCGCCACCGGTCAAAAAGTTGGCGACCATTTGCGCGGTAACGGTTTGCGGGTAAGCGCTGACTCCGGCTTCAACAATGCCATGATCGCCGGCAAAAATGAGCATGCATGGTTTGTTTAAACTCGGGGTCAGGCTGTTCTGGCACAGCCCGACATGTAACGCCAGCGATTCCAATTGACCCAAAGAACCCCGCGGCTTGGTTTTTTGGTCGATTTTAGCCTGTAAAGCGGAACGCAATGTTGAATTGAGCGGAGAGATGGCAAAATTTAGCGGCACGGTGTATTCCAAACGTTTTCAAATAATAGGTCTTTAAGGTCTTTACGATCGGCCCAGTGCTCTTGTTCCAGCATCGGTTTGTCGTAGAACTTGTCCACATGGCCGAGACATAAAACCGCAAACGGCTGACTGTCTTCGGGCATTTTTAACAGGGTTTTCAAGGCTTCGGGTTCGAACATCGATACCCAGCCCAAGCCGATGCCTTCCGCCCGTGCCGCCAGCCACATATTTTGTATTGCGCAGGCCAGGGAGGCCAGATCCATTTCCGGCAAGGTGCGACGGCCGAATATATAGTGTTCCCGCTGTTCGCACAAGGCCGCAACCAGCACTTCCGGGCATTCCAGTATGCCTTCCACTTTCAGCCTCATGAACTCGTCTTCGCGTTCGTTTAAAGCTTTGGCGGTATGGATACGTTCCTGTTCGACCTGTGCATGTATGGCTTCGCGAAGCTTCGGACAGCTGATGCGCATAAACCGCCAGGGCTGCATAAAACCGACGCTGGGCGCATGATGCGCGGCATTCAGCAGGCGGAGCAACAGCTCGGGATCGATAGGATCGGGTAAAAAATGGCGCATATCGCGACGCTCATAAATAGCCCGATAGACGGCTGCGCATTCCGCGTCAGAGTATCGGTTTTGATTATTTTGCGGTAGGTGCATCGCACTCAATTGTCATCGTGGGTGAAGCAATAAGGAAAATTGAATAAGTTTCGGCAGCATGTAAATAATGTTACGCCTCAATCCTGGGCTGTCCATTGGGGGTTCCATACAATCTCCCATAGATGCTGGTCAGGGTCCTGGAAGTAACCGGCGTAGCCGCCCCAAAAAGTGTCGTGGGCAGGCTTCACAATAACGGCTCCTGCATGTTCCGCCTGCGCCATAACTGCGTTAACTTCCGCTTTTGACGAGACGTTATGTCCCAGTGTAAATTCAGTAGGGCTTGCACTGCTTAGAGGAAGGCCTGAGTCGTGAGAAATGCTTTTGCGCGGCCAAACGGCCAGCTTCAGACCGGCCTGTAAGTCAAAAAAGGCCACCGCTCCCTGTTCGAATTCCTTACCGATAATGCCTTCCGTCATCAAACCAAGGCCATCACGATAGAAACGAAGCGATATCTCGATATCGTCCACGCCTATGGTAATGACAGTAATTCTAGGTTTCATGAGCATCTCTATGAGGTCTAAACATTATACGGATGAGCCGCTTCAAAACCATGCACTTTGGCTTTGGTCGTAAAAACCGGCGGGGTCCAGCTATCTTGTTTTTGTCCGGCCAGAAATTCCGCCAGCCATAAGGCCTGGTTGCGTATCGGCAAAATGAAGGCGTAAAGCTTCCCGTTCGGCAACTCGGCGACATCGCCCAGCGCGTAAATGGACTCGTCACTGGTCTGCATCTGCTGGCTGACCTTGATGCCGCGGCCTACTTCCAGGCCTGCATGTTCCGCCAATTCGGTACGCGGTTTAAATCCGCAGGCGACTATCAGTCCGTCAAACTCGGCGGTCACGTCGGTTCTTACGCAGACCTTGTCTTCCTCTTTGATAAATTCCTTTACCGCTTGATTTAACAACACCTTAACGCTGGCGTCTTGCAACACTTTAAGTAATAAAGCCGAATCTTCGGCTACCAGTTGACGCTCCATTAATCGATCCATCGCATGAAACAGGGTGACATTATCGCCTGCCACCGCTAAATCGGACGCCACTTCGCAACCGATTAAACCGCCTCCGACCATCGCCCAGTTAGGCCGTTGGTTCTGACTTAACAGCTCCTGCCGAAATTTACGCAGCGCTTTCAAATCGACCAGACTGTTCAAGCAAAAAAACAGCTTTTCGTACGGTCTGAACGGCGGCGGAATGAACGCGGAAGATCCCTGTGCAAGTATCAATTTATCGTACTGCAGCTCTTTTTCCTGACAGGAACCATTGATGGCAATGGATTTATCGGCGCGATTAATAGCCGTTACTTCCGCCCCGCACAGCACATTGATATTATTTTCGCGTAGTCTGTCAAAGGGCTTCAGGATGATCGATTGCTCAATATCGGTCTTGGTAAAACCACGAGACAGTAACGGCCGCGAATAATAGCCGTCATGCTCCCTGGTCACCAGCGTAACCTCGTCCTCATCGCTTGATAACGCGCGGTACTTCTCGGCAAAGCTGACTCCGGCTACGCCTGAGCCGATTATAACAATATGCATACTTTTCCCCGGTAAGGATTGATTAGCCCAGCAAATCGTATTCGCTTTTTTCTACGCCGCATTCGGGGCAACGCCAATCATCAGGGATGTCTTTCCATAAAGTGCCTGGTGCAATACCGGAATCAGGATCGCCTTCCGCTTCATCGTAAATGTGACCGCAAACGCCGCACTGGTATTTTTTGTAATCAGGCATGATTATTCCTTGGTTAATGTTTAAAGAACGGCTGACTTTAACAGGTCTATGTTAATTTTCAATCCGAATCTACGGCTTTCAATCTATACAACGCCGAAATATCCTCATCGCCGTAACCTTCAGCCATTAACCGCTCGTAATCTGCAATCGTCATATCGACCAGCGTGCTCGATGCGCCGGTTTGTTTCGCCATGCTTTGGCAGATAAGCAGGTCTTTATGGTGCAATGCAAGTTTAAAGCCCGGAGCGAAGATACCTTGGGTCATCGTGGAACCGCGATGCTGTAAAAACCAATTGCCGGATGCACCGCCGGAGATCACTTCGATCACTTTCTCCATCGGCAAACCCTGAGCTTGCGCGAAAGCCAGCGCTTCAGTCACCGCCTGATTGATGCCCGCGCCCATGATTTGGTTAACCGCCTTGGTGGCTTGGCCCGAGCCGGTTGCGCCCATGTGCATAATGCAACGGGTCATGGTTTCCAGTACCGGGCGGGCTTTTTCCAGTACTGCCGAACTACCGCCGACCATCATCGCCAGCGTGCCGTTTTTAGCGCCCTCAACGCCGCCGGATACCGGCGCATCGAGAAAAGCCGCATGTTTTTGGGCCAAGATAGCGGCCGCTTGTTTGGCGGTATCGCTGCTGACCGTAGACATATCGACGACAATTGTGCCGGGCTTTATGGTATTGGCTATCGCCTCAACCATTGCCAGCACATCCTGGTCGGCCGATACGCAAATCAGCACGATATTGACGTTTGCCGCGAGGTCTTCCGGCTGGTCGAACGCGATGACACCCAATTCTTCGGCCAAGCTTTGCGTCTTTGCTGCGGTGCGGTTATAAACGCCGGTTAAGTACCCGGCCTTAGCGATATTCCTGGCCATGCCGATGCCCATCGCACCTAAGCCGATCATGCCTGCTTTCATAGTATTTCTCCAAGGTTGTATACGCCTAAAAAATCAGTGGAAGTATATGGAAACCGTTCGTGCTGAGCTTGTCGAAGCATGGGCGGTTTTCACTCCACCCTATTTGGATGCTCAACTGATTTTTTAGGTTAAAACTATTAGTTTAACCGACTCGTATTACTTGGGGCAGCCTTCCATTTTATAAATAGCATAACCGTTCTTGTCGATGTCGGCTCTGATGGCTGCCGGGGCTTCGACGCTATGATAGAAGAAGCAATTCTCAGGGGTAACGATAGCATCTTCCAGACCAATGCCGGTTAGCCATTGTTTGGCGTAGGCTATCGCTTTTTGCTGGTCCTGTTCGTCTAATACGACATTAAAATGCAGTTTCTTGCCTTGAGCGGTTTTTGCGTAGGTGTCGAATACATGTGAGATGGGCATCGGTTTTCTCCCTTGTTACTGAATCGGGTAGCGTGCTCACGTAACTTTGAATAAAGCATTGAGCTAAGAAAAGATACTATTTTGCTACCAAATAGTGCTGACAGGATACTGAGCAATTAACTTATCCGATGTCAGAATAGTCAAACCATGTTCTATTGCTTGGCATACCAGCATCTTATCGAAAGGATCTCTGTGATGGTTAGGTAGATGGCTCAGATGGTAAACAGACTTGTCGTCGAGAGATAGAATTTCAATGAAATGTTGATTGCATTGCTGGCTGATAAAATATTCCGGCTCACTGGGCAAAGGCGGTTTTCCCAACTGATATTTTACAACGATTTACCAGATCGATACGCTGCTTAGATAAACGGAATTGTCGGTGTTTTGGAACAGTGTCTTTGCTTGATCGCTTAAAGCCTGATCATCGTTGTCAACCATAAAAAAGCACAGGTATCCAACAGCAGTTTCATTTACTTGCCTTCAAAAGCATCAAGGACTTCATCCTGCAACGGCTCAAAGAAACTGTCCGGCGTTTGGAAAATCTCTTTTGCCAAACCGATAGGGCGCTGTTTAGGTAAAGCATTGGCTTCATGCTTCAAGCCCAAGCGGAAATAATGTATCAGATCATAGACTTCGGCTAGTTTCTCGCTGGGAATTTGTTTGATTTCATTGATGATTTGTTCTTGCAGCATGATAGCCTCGCGTAGCATTTTTCAAGTATCACAAAAGCTTAACCAACGTAGCAATAACAGCCGCTTGAGCGATTAATGACCCTGCCATCCATTTAATAAGATCGACCTTAAGATCGGACGTTACCTTGTCTATTTTCGCTTCCAAACGCAATTCCATTTCCCGCAGGTCTCGGGCGCTGACCAAGTCGGTTTCGCCTTGCGCGGTTTTAAAAGCATCGGAAACCGCTTCGGCTTGCTTGGCCTCAAAGCCGGCAGCAATGAGCTTGCTGATGAATTGGTGAGTGTCGAATGTTATAACAGCCATACAAGCTTCCTGAAATGGTGATGTGTTTGGTGTAGGTAAATCTACATTTAATGGATGGTGTACGCAACCTGTTCCGTCTATATAACACTGTGCCATAGGAGCCGATGAGTTCATGAATCACGTGACCCGTATCGTAAGCGGCTTATGGGACTGAAAATTCAGCAAGTTTCCGGCAATCTTTCGGCAAACGCCATCCCGCATTTTTATAAGGTCTATCCTGATTCAACAACTCGCAACTATATATTCGGTAAATTCCGTTGCGATGAAAACGCTTCAAACCCACTCCGCCTCAATCCCATTATCTTCGCACCATTCCCCGGCCAGACGCGCCAGTTCCTGCTGCTCGAACGCGTACCAAGCATCGCTTAAATCGGTGTGATCGTGCAAAGTGTCCTTGAACTGACGGAACGGTTTGCGGCGGTTAAGCGCGTCCCTGAGCTTATCCGCCTGCTTAGTCTCGCCGAGGCTGTCAACGAAGTCTTCCATGATTTGGAAAGATTCATGGGAGGCCAAGGGATCGATCTGGCGATAACGCGGATTGTCTTCCAAGTCTTCCGGCAGGTCGCCTTCGTCGATACCTTCGGTGCTGAGCAGGATGTCGCCGGTCTCGGTGTCCAGGTAAAAGCCGCCTTCCACCATGTCGAAACGTGTGGTCAGGGCTTGGATAATGTCGTCAAGATTGATTTTTAGGGAAGTCATGAGGTTTCCACTTTCTTTCAATTTGAGTTTTGTTGATTACGCTCAGCAAGCGGTTTAAGGCTAAACCGACGGGTGTCGCTCAACATACTCCAGGGCCGCTTTCGCTAGCAGGCCGGAACGGGTGTCTCCGAAACGGGTTGCTGCTTGATCGATTGCAGTCAAAACCCGCTCCGGCAGGGTAATATTTACGCGTTTGGCTTTGCCGGACAGCTTGGACAAATCCACTTCCACAACGGCCCAAATCCAGCCGGCAAACTCGGGGTCTGCTTGATGCTTGGCAATGGGCGCGGCTTCCGGAATAGGTTTACCATCCTCGATAACCGATTCCATCCATAATTCGATAGCTTCCTTGGCGTTGACGATTGCCTCGTCCAAGCTATCGCCCGCCGAAAAGCAGCCCGGTAGGTCGGGTACAACGACTCCATACGCATGGGTTTCATCGCCTGATTCAATTGCAATTGGGTATCTCATTTCAAATCCGCCTGTTTCAATAGTTTGTTCACCAGTCTAATCTTAATTTTCAAGCATGTTTTGATTTCCCCTCACCCAACCCTCTCCCTTTGGAGAGGGCTTTGCATTGCTTAATCGTTCTAGCGCAAGACCTGAAAAACAAGCGCTCTCCTATTTCTCCAAATAAGTATAAGACGTCAGCCCCGCAACCAGCTCCTGCTCATATTCCTGCCGCTGTTGCTCACTCAGATCGCTGTTAGCCAGTTTTTCCCGGTAGGCGGTTTTCAAATCTTCACTATTAATATGTACATAATCGAGCAATTCAGAGACATGTTCGCCTTCATGCAGATCATTGAAATGGTAGCCCTGGTCATTGAGTTCTATGTTAATCGAATGGGTGTCGCCAAACAGGTTGTGCATGTCGCCTAAGATTTCCTGGTACGCGCCGACCATAAAAAAGCCGATCAGGTACGGCTCATTACTGTCGATTTGATGCACCGGCAGGGTTTTTTCAATATTCTGCCCGTCGATATATTGATCGATGCGGCCATCGGAATCGCAGGTTAAATCCTGGATAACGGCGCGGTGCGTAGGTTGCTCGTCCAATCGGTGAATCGGCATGATCGGAAAGATTTGATCGATGCCCCAGATGTCGGGCATGGACTGGAACAGCGAGAAATTACAAAACACCTTGTCGGCCAATTTCTCGTTCAGCTCCTGCAAGATGGCGTCCTCGCTTTGATTATTGGGATTCAGTTTGGCCTGGAGCTGGCGGCACAGCAGCGCATAATTGTTCTCCGCTTCGGCCAGTCCGGTAATGCTGAGTTTGTCCTGGGTGAACTGGGCTCGGGCTTCGGATAAATCGAATTGCGCATCGTGAAAATGCTCGACCAGGTTGTGCGGCTCCGGTAGGGCTTGCAGTTCGGCATGGTTGGTGTAAACCGATTCGATATCGGTCACGTTGGTGATTAGCACCGCGTGATGAGCGGTCAGCGCGCGGCCCGATTCGGTGATGATGTCCGGCTGCGATACCTGTTTTTCGGCGCAAATATCGGCAAAACTGCGCACGATATTCTGCGCGTATTCATCCAGGCTGTAGTTGATTGACGATTCGCGCCGCGAATGGCTGCCGTCGTAATCCACGCCCAGCCCGCCGCCGGCATCGACGACTTTGATCCCTGCACCCAAACGATGCAGTTCAACATAAAACTGTCCGGCTTCTTTCAAGGCTATTTTGATGTCGTGAATGTTGGCGATTTGCGAACCCATGTGAAAGTGCATCAGTTTCAAGGTATCCAGCAAACCGGCCTGCTTAAGGCGCTCGACCAGCAACAGCAACTCATGGGCGTGAAGCCCGAATTTGGATTTTTCGCCGCCGCTGTTTTGCCATTTTCCGGCGCTGATGCTGGACAGCCTGACCCTGACGCCCAATTGCGGCTTGATGTTAAGGCGCGCCGCTTCCTCGATAATCAGTTCCAGCTCTAAAGGCTTTTCAATGACCAGATAAAGATTTAGCCCCATTTTCAGGCCGATCAGCGCCAGACGGATATAAGCGCGGTCTTTGTAGCCGTTGCAGATCACCACGCCTTTATTGGATAGCGCCATAATCGCCAACAATTCCGGCTTGCTGCCCGCTTCGAGGCCGATGTTGTCGGCCGCCAAAATGCCTTCAACGACTTTGCGTTGCTGGTTGACCTTGATCGGGTAAACCGGCGTGTAGCTGCCTTGATAATCGTTATTGACGCAGGCTTTTTGGAAGGCGTTGGATAGCTGGGTCACGCGGTCTTTTAAAATATCGGTAAAGCGCACCAGCACCGGCAAGGATAGCTTTTTGTCGTTTAGCGATTGAGCGATTTCGTACAAATCCAGCACCACGTCCTTATCGGAGCAAGGCTTTACCGAGACATGCCCGTCGGCGTTGATGGAAAAATAGCCTTGTCCCCAGTTATCTATCGCGTAGGTTTGTGCAGACTGCTCGGTAGTCCAGGTTTTGCCATGACTTAAATTCACTATTTAACTCCGTTTTATGCCTAAAAGATGCCGAATTCTAATATAATGCCCGCTTATTTATTTGTTTATTTTTTCCAGGAATCCACACTATGAATCCATCTGAATGGTTTACCGAGCAACACTCAGACGCCGGCTCGGCCTTTTCGCTAAAAATTAAACAAAAGCTGCACGAGGAGCAATCCGAGTTTCAACACCTTGAAATCTATGAGACTGAAACCTTCGGTAATTTGATGATCATCGACGGTTGTACGATGGTATCAACCCGCGATAACTTTTTTTACCATGAAATGATGAGCCATCCGGCTATATTCACTCATCCCGATCCAAAAAGAGTGTGGATTATCGGCGGCGGCGACTGCGGCACGTTAAGGGAAGTGTTAAAACATCCATCGGTAGAGCACGCGGTGCAGATTGATATTGACGAGCGGGTCACGCGTCTGGCGGAAATTTATTTTCCGGAGTTATGCGAATCCAATAACGACCCCAGGGCCGATTTGAAATTTATCGACGGCATTAAATGGGTGAAAGACGCCGAGCCGAATTCGGTGGATATTATTATCGTCGATAGCACCGATCCGGTCGGCCCGGCTTTAGGCTTGTTCAGCGAAGAATTTTACCGCGACTGCTTCGCCTGTTTGTCGGAAAATGGCATGGTCGTACAGCAAAGCGAGTCGGCGCTGTATCACATGAAGCTGATCGGCGAGATGCGTGATGCAATGAGTAACGCCGGTTTGAGCCATTTGCAGACCTTGTTCTTCCCGCAATGCCTGTATCCTTCCGGCTGGTGGAGCGCAACGATTGCCGGCAAAGGCGATCTGAGCAAGTTCAGGGAAGCGGATAGCGCGAACAAGCCGTTCGACACGACTTACTACAACGTCGATATACACAAAGCGTCTTTGGCGCAGCCTGAGTTTGTTAAAAAAGCGTTTAATTTATAAGCAGATTTTTCACCACGAACGACTGCATGGATGCAGGAGGTAGAGCAATGCAGGAGCAATTGCCGAGGCACGAAGAACACGAAGACAAACAATAAAACTTCGTGTTCTTCGTGTTCTTCGTGCCTTCGTGGTGATGCTTTTATAGGTTTGCCCGACTAATCCTCTTATTACTATGAGATTACCCTAATGTTTGATCCTAAATCCCTTGACGATATTGCCAGCCGTCTGGCCGGCGCGATACCTCCCGGCTTGAACAGCCTGAAAGAGGATCTTGAAAAAAGCTTCCATGCCATTTTGCAAGGCGCATTAGGCAAGCTGGACTTGGTGACCCGCGAAGAGTTCGAAGTGCAAAAGCTGGTGTTGGCGAAAACACGGTCAAAGCTCGAAGACCTGGAAAAGCGCGTCGCCGAGATGGAACAGCAAGTGTTAAGCAAGGAAGACACGCACACATCCGCTCCGGACTGATTACAACATCCCCGACAGTCGTAGTCGCATACACATTGTCATGTCCTTAGCCGTTATTTACAGTCGCGGTCGCTCCGGCATAGAAGCGCCGTTGGTGACCGTTGAGGTTCATGTTGCCAACGGTCTGCCCGCATTGAATATTGTCGGCCTGCCGGAAGCTGCGGTTAAAGAAAGCAAGGACCGGGTCCGGGGCGCGATTTTAAATTCCAAGTTCGAATTCCCGATGCAGCGGATCACCGTCAATTTGGCTCCGGCTGATTTGCCTAAGGAAGGCGGCCGATTCGACTTGGCTATCGCATTGGGCATACTGGCCGCATCCGGCCAAATTCCGATAGCTCATCTTCATCATTACGAATGTGTCGGCGAATTGTCATTGGGCGGCGAACTGCGAGCTATCAACGGCGTGTTGCCGGTTGCGATACAAGCCCGGAACAACCACCGGAAACTGATACTGCCGAAGCAAAACACCGCCGAAGCGGCGCTGGTCAAGGATATTGAAATCATCCCTGCCATGCATTTGCTGGAAGTCTGCGCACATTTGACCGGGCAACACCTGATACAGGTCGAGTTTCAACAGGAAGATCGGGCTGTACCGATTGCCGATATCGACTTTGCCGATGTCCACGGCCAATATCACGTCAAAAGAGCTTTCGAAATTGCCGCAGCCGGCGCGCATAACCTGATTATGCTGGGCCCGCCCGGCACCGGCAAATCAATGCTGGCATCGCGCTTGCCGACTATCCTGCCGCAGTTGACTGAGCACCAGGCGCAGGAAACCGCAGCGATTGCATCGATCAGCGATCAGGGACTGGATGTCGCTAATTGGTTGAAGCCGCCCTACAGAAGTCCTCATCATACGGCTTCCGCGGCCGCGCTGGTTGGAGGCGGTGGAAACCCAAGGCCCGGAGAAATTTCGCTGGCCCACAACGGTACTTTATTTTTAGATGAATTGCCTGAATTCGACCGCAAAGTCTTGGAAGTATTAAGGGAACCGCTGGAGACAGGGCATATCACCATTTCCCGCGCCGCCCGGCAAGTCGATTTTCCTGCTCGCTTCCAATTAATCGCGGCGATGAACCCTTGTCCTTGCGGTTTTTTGGGCGACGCCTCGGGCCGCTGCCATTGCACGTCCGAGCAAGTGATGCGCTACCGGGCCAGGGTGTCCGGTCCGTTGCTGGACCGTATCGACATGCATCTGGAAGTGCCCAGAGTCTCGCATGAAGTATTGCGCAAAGGTTCGCCGGACGGCGAAGAAACCAGCGAGCAAATCAGGGGGCGCGTGGTTGCGGCTCGCAACGTGGCCGTTGCGCGGAGCGGCAAAGCCAATTCGGCGTTGACGGCTAAGGAAGTGAAACAGCTGTGCGTGCTGTCCGAGCAAAGCCACCAAATATTAGAACAGGCGATGGATAAATTCGGCCTGTCGCATCGGGCTTATCATCGGATTTTGAAATTGGCCCGGACCATTGCCGACCTTGCCGGATCTGAAAATATAGAAACCTCGCATTTAAGCGAAGCGATTAGTTATCGTAAGCTGGATCGTAGTGTTTAAAGCACATTGCTGTGTAGAATGTATATATGCTGGTTCCCAAGCTTGAGAGACTGTGAAAGTATTTTTGAAAATATGACGCATACTATTTAGTGACTTCTAAGTCATTGTTTTATTGATCGTGGGAGGGGCTTTAGCCCCGACTTTCGGGGCTAAAGCCCCTCCCACATGAATACTTTCACAGTCTCTTGAGCTTGGGAACCAGCTGAACTGAGGACAAACCATGATATTTTTTAAGCAACATAATCGGAGTCCTGATCATGAGTTTCACTATTGAACAAATTGCCGAAGAAGCGCTTGCGCTCCCTAGCGATGCACGCGCATTGCTTGCCGATCGATTGGTTGAGAGTCTTGACCCTTTGGAGGATGTTTATATCCGACAGCTTTGGGCGGCTGAGGCTCGTACTCGCCGTGACGATGTCAGAAGTGGTGTTGTGACTACCATCCCAGGACAGGATGCATTGGAGCGTGTGCGTAAATCTGTTGCAAAATGAGATTCGAGTTTCATCCGGAGGCGCTTTCCGAATATGAAGACGCCGCTCGATATTATGCAAGCTGTCAGCCTGGACTGGAGCTACGCTTCATGGCAGCAGTCGAGCATGTCATCCAGCAAATAATTGAAGCGCCGGAACGTTGGCCGATAATTGAAGATGACATTCGCCGATGTCTAACCCGCGTTTTTCCTTATGCGGTTCTTTATTCAATTGAAAAGGATTACGTGCTCATTCTTTCCGTCCTGCATTGCCATCGTGAACCTGGATATTGGCGTAACCGGTCTGTAAATAATCAGTAACTGATGTTACGCAGTTATTCGAATTTAGAAGACTGTACTAACAATTTTATTAAAAGTGTCGCTAGCGCGACGGTTATTTGAATCGGGTTTATCGCACCCGAAGGCGAGTTACTTTCTTTTGCTCCGCCAAAAGAAAGTAACCAAAGAAAAGGCGGCCCGGTTGCCGCTTGCTTCCTGCGCTCCTCGCTTTTATCGAGGGTCAGCAGAAGGGGCTCCTGCCCCTCTGCTGACGTGCGGCCTCCCTGCCGCACCCCTAACGGGCTGTTCTGTGAAGAAGCGAGATATATGTCGTAAAGAGGGATTAACGGGGATTTGGCCGGAAGTGGCGGGATGATTAAGCTGAGCTTAGTTTTTGCTTAAATTTTACTCAATTTATTGATTGCGCGTCATTTGTCGGAAAATTAGCTTAAACCGATTATTTTTGTTGTTTATTTGGCGCAATTATATTTCATGGCCGTACCACCTTACGCGCCCCGCAATTTTTACCTCTTTTGCTTGCACTGAGCTGATTATACGCTTTTCATAACGCGGATTATCACTGATAACTATCAGTGAGCCGTCAAAGTCTTGCTGTATGCGTTTGACGCTAAGATGATGATCGGCTTGTATTATATAAATCGAGTCATCTTTAATGCTGTCAATGCTGACGTCCACCAACAGCAAGTCGCCATCATAGATAGTGGGCTCCATACTGTCACCTTTGGCCTTGATTAGCGCGCATTTATTGGATTGCAGGCCTTTTTGTTTTAACCAATCCTTTCTAAAGGCCATTTGGCTGATTTGCTGCTCTTGATCAACCAGTGAACCATGACCGGCCGAGGCTTCTACATCATAAAACGGCACCAGAGCCAGTTGATCTATATATGTTGACAGTTCCGCAACAGCTGATTTTACCAAATCGCTTTTCTCGCCCGCACTAAGCCATAACAGCTCCATAAAGCTTTCGAATGTTTTTTTAGGTAGAGCAACGCCTATTTCATTGGTTATTGTTGTAATGAGGCTTTGCGCTTCTTTAAATTCGGCGCAAAGCTGAAGCGTATCCGCTTGTCGGCGAGCCGCCGCTTCTTGATCACCGCCTTCAGCTTTTATGTTGTCTATCTTGATTCTCAGGCCGGGCGGCAGCTGCACGGCATCTTCCAGTAGCATCGGCCCTTCGCCAGTCATTAACCAATTGGCATTAATTCCAGCGTTAATAAAACCTGTTAGTGATTTAGCTCCTGGAGGACTTATATCCATTTCATAATTTTGGTATGTGCTAAACGATACTCCAGAAATGGAGCTTGCGTCCTTTTGACTTAGGTCTTTTGAGGCCCTCCATTCCTTTAATCTGGTTCCAATTGTCATGCATCAATTCCTTGGTGGAATTGATGCAAGGCGCTGATTTTAATTGATGCGCGCGCATCAATCCTAAGCAATTGATTTAGTTTTAATTTCATATTGACTCCATAAATTAGGCTAACTACGAATTAATGCATAAAAATTTAGGTGTTTATTGTGTTGACGTATCCAAAATTTTGGAGTTTAATGTCTACACCTTAAACAACCCCAGAGACAAAAAACATATGACTACCCAAACCGAAAAAAAAGCCAGTCCTGCGGCAGAACCCCCTGCCGAGGATTGGCACCCTTCCGACGTTGTCGCCGCCCTGCATAAGGCAGGGTGGACAATGAAGGCATTGGCCGAAGAGCACAATCTGTCGACAGGCACCACCTTATCGCGCGCACTCACCCAAAGCTACCCCGCCTCTGAAAAACGCATTGCTGCTGCCTTGGGCTTGCATCCCAAGGACATTTGGCCCAGCCGCTACTACGAGAATGGCGAACCTAAGCCACGCGGTTTCAGAGGTTTAAAGTTTAAGCGTTTCGCTCCCGGCGTCAATGTAAAAGATCAGCGGCTTCGTGAACATGAAGGCGCGTGATCCATTGACAGTCGATTTATTTGACATGGTAGTTGTGCCGGTCGAACGCGGCGGTAAGCCGGGATCATTAGATATTGGTGCGCAGCTGCGGAGTTTACTGAGCGAGCTAATCAAGCTGTCGCCGCTAAGCCGTTACCAGATCGCAGCCAAGATGAGCGAGTTGGTCGGTCACGAGATTACCAAGCACCAATTGGATAGCTGGACAGCGGAAAGCCGTGAAGGCTGGCGTTTTCCGCTGGAGTATTTGCCGGCGTTGGAAGTGGCATTAGAGACACACGATATTACCGCCTGGATTGCCGATTTACGCGGTGCAAAATTGAGTGTAGGCAAAGAGGTTTGGGAGGCGCAACTGGGCAAGTTGGAAGCATTGAAGAATCAATTGCGCCTGCAAGAGAAAGCAATCAAGCAAGCTATGAGTGGTGGAAAATGAGCGCTAAAACAAACATCGAATGGGCTGACGCCACATGGAACCCGGTAACTGGCTGTAGCAAGATGTCTCAAGGCTGCAAATATTGTTACGCCGAACGCGACTGGCCGAGAATGGCAAAGGTTCCGGCCTACGTCGGGCGTAAATTTACCGATGTTCGCTGGCATTATGACAGGCTTGAAATTCCATTGCGCTGGCAAAAGCCTCGACTGATATTCGTTAACTCAATGTCTGACTTGTTTCATGAATCGGTGCCGTTTGATTTTATTCATCGAGTGATGGTGAGTATGCAACAGGCTCCGCGACATATTTACCAAGTGTTGACAAAGCGCCCTGCAAGAGTGCTTGAGTTTTTTGATTATTGGGGTGATGAGGCAAAGGAAGGTTTTGCTGAATTAATGCCTAATGTTTGGCTTGGTGTATCGGTTGAAGATCAAAAAACCGCCAGCGAGCGCATACCGCTACTGCTGTCTGCGCCTGCTGCTGTGCATTGGATTAGCGCTGAGCCGCTGCTTGGTAAGGTTGACATTCGCAGTGGTCATATTCCGAACGGACTTGACTGGGTGGTTGTCGGTGGCGAGTCCGGACCTAATGCGAGACCGATGCATCCAGACTGGGTTAGATCGTTGCGCGATCAATGCATTGCCGCCGAAGTTCCATTTTTGTTCAAGCAATGGGGTGAGTGGGCGCCAGTACATGAGCTTCGATGCAATGAGCCGGGTGTTAAGGGAAAGATATGGCATAACTTTGACCCTGATACATCTGTATGTAGAGTTGGGAAAAAGCAGTCCGGACGCCTGATAGATGGTGTTGAATATAACGGTTATCCGGGTGTAAAGCATGAGTGAGATCGATAAAACTCTGTATGCCAATGCCGATGAGATCGCGGTAGTAATCTGCAAGCATAAAAGCTCTGTTACGAGGCAGGCGATTAATGAGAATTGGCAATGCGTCTTTGAAAACAGCCGTGGCAAGCACAAAAAGAAGTGGTTTCTGATTAAGGCGCTACCCAAAGCCATCCGTGAAGCCATGCTCAATCGACGCGCATCGACCATTCTACAAGCGCTACAAAAACCGGCCGAAACCGAGCCTGCAGCAGTAATTCCAGCTGAGGAAAAAGCGCAGCACCTAGCACCGGCCTCAGTCACGCCACTGGAAAATCTAACCGAACGCCAACGCAAGGTTAACGAGGCCCGTCATCACTTGGTGCATAACGTGCGCGTCATGGCCTTGCAAATGCGCTGGAGCTTTGGCAAGGCTGCCGATCATCTAATCGCAAAAGCAGCGGCCGGGGAATTGGAGAGCGAGCTAATGGATAGCATGCTACTGGCTCGGGAAACGCGGGGCGTGAAGCGAAATGACGGGGAACTGGTTTCACGGCGCTCGCTGGAGCGCTGGAATCAGGAGAAAAGCTCAGGCAAGCAGTTGGCGCCGGGCATTCGGCAAAAGGAAGACTGGCGGGGTAAATGGTGGCTGGCACTGTTCTTGAGCTTTTACCGCAAGCCGCAAAAGCCGTCGTTACGCGAGGCGCACCGCGACTTTGAAAAGGCCTGGCAAGCGCAAGGCTTTACCGAAAAGTGCCCGGATTACGACGTGATTTGCCGGCTGCAAAAAAAGATTCCTCAAGTCGTGCTGGCTATTGGGCGTTCGACCGGCTCGGAACTGGCTGCGTTGCGGCCGTTTACACGCCGGGATTGGTCCGGCATGAGCAATGAAGTCTGGGTCGGCGACGGCCACACCTTTAAAGCCAAGGTGCGCCATCCCGATCATGGTCAACCGTTCGCGCCGGAAGTGACGTTCATTATCGACGCGGCCAGCCGGTTCATTGTGGGCCGGGCATTCAGCTTATCGGAAAACCAGATTGCCGTTTCCGAGGCGCTGGGCAAAGCCATGATCAAACACGGCAAGCCGCTGATTTATTACAGCGATAACGGTTCCGGCCAAACCGCCAAAATCATCGATTGCCCGGTGGGCGGCATGTTGGCTCGGCTGGGAGTGGAGCACGAAACCGGTCGCCCTGGTAATCCGCAAGGGCGCGGCATCATTGAAGGGCTTTGGGACATTACCACCATTGCCGTGGCAAAAACGTTCCCGACCTTCCAGGGCACGGGCATGGATGGCGATACCTTGCGCAGAAACACGCAAGCGATCAACCGCGCTAAAAGCAAAGGCGATGTGCCTGATTTTGTACCGGCTTGGAATCATTTTATGGTGCAAGTCGAGGCGCGCATCGACTGGTACAACAACGCGCATCAACACAGTGAATTAGGCGGCAGAACTCCGGCCGAGGCTTATCAAGCCAATTTCGACCAGAGCTGGCATTGTCCGTTAACGGACGACGAGACGCTTACGCTGTACCGGCCGTTTGTGATCCGGACGCCATTTCGGGGCGAAGTGCGCTGGAACAACAATATTTATTTTAACCCGGCGCTGGCGGAGCTTCCGGCCAATACCAAGGTACGGCTGGCGTATGACTTAAGCGATGCCAACCAGGTTTGGATCAGCGATCTGGACGGCCGAGCCATTTGTGTTGCCGAGTTCGAGGCCAACAAGGTTAAAGGTTTTGCCGAATCGAAAATCGATGCCCTTAAAGAAGGACGCATCGACGGCATGATCAAGCGCGGCCAGGAAAAGATCGATCGCGCCAATGCCGAACGCGGCCATGTCATCGACGGCGAGGTGTTAAAGCGCGTGGAGTTAACGCCGGCTCAAACGGTCGAGCCATTAAAGCGGATTGTCGTTGATGGCGGGGATTTTAGCCGGCAAACGGAGAAATTGAGCTACTTGGAAACAATGCAGAAATTTATGGACGACGGCCAGCGGGCTGCCGGCAATGAATAACCGCGACTGGGCGGTTTTTTAAACAACCAAAAGTGAGAATTAAATCATGAAAGCCAGAAGATCATCTATGCAGCAAAACCGGTTGATAGCTAAGCATCGTCTCAATAGCTTCTTACTGAGAGCAGGCAGACGATTAACACCGGCACGCAGACATTATTGTCGGGAGTTACCGCCCGTGGTTACGGGTTTTTCCAGATTTGGTTATCGGCGAATGATGTTGAGATTTGAGCGTGACCTAGCCATTAAAACGCGGGAGCGACTGGATTTTGAAGAGCTCATGAACGAATAACCGCCTGATAGTTGGCGCTATCAGACGGCTTTTTACAGGTGTGAACCAAACAACTTAAACAAAAAACGAGGCTATTAAATCATGAAACTCAGTTACGTACAAACCAGCAACCACGACGCGTTTATGGCCGCCGTCAAGGCCGTTGAAAACGGCGCGGCCAGGGAAGCGATGGGCATTTTAGTGGCCGGCGAGCCCGGCGCCGGCAAGACCCGCACCGTCGATCATTTCGGCGCGGAACGCAACGCCATCTACGTGGAAGGCCTGCCCGGCATAACCATGAACTACGTGCGCGACCTACTGGCCTATGAGCTGGGAATTGGTGACTTGAAAGGTTTTGCCTTGCAAAAAGCGATAAACGAAGCCATGGCGCAACGTCGGCAACCGATCATCCTGGACGAAGCACAACACGGGCTGCTTGATAAGGCCAACGTGATCGAATATCTGCGCCGGATTGCCGAGCAGGCCGGCGTGTTGTTGATTCTGGTTTGCCATACCTCGGAAAAACACCGCTTTGCCGAACATCGTTTGGCGCATATCGCCACCCGGATCAGCGCCGTAGTGGATTTCAAGCCGGCTAACTTGGACGACGTGCAGTTGTATTTACGCCAGTTGTGCGAGGTGGAAGCTGACAAAGGCGTCGCCCAGCAGGTTCTGGAGCAGTCACGCGGCCGCTACCGGCTGATGGCCTCGGCGGTATCGACGCTGGAGACCATGGCCGGACAGATGGGCAAGCAGGCGCTGATCGCCGCTGACGTAAAAGGCTATTTGTTGTGTGAAGACGCTATGCGCAGCTTGCGCAAGGGGGCGAAATGAGCGGGTCATTAATCGTTTTGGGTGATGTTAAGCGCATTAGCTTTGACGAATTACGCATCGAGCATGGCGTTGCCGGCGAGAGCAACTACCGCATGCTCACGATTGAAAGCGGCAATGGCGACAAGCTCGAAATCAAGCTTTGCGGTGACGAGTACAGTTTAAAGTCGATTGACGATAAGGAGTTTGACCGGTTCTGTGCCGAAGACCGGGATGTTGACTGGAATGAGGTTGCGGAGGTTGCACTTTAATGGCGGCCAAAAAACGCAAAGGCTATGCCGCGCCGCGCACCGTCACCGTCGGCTTGCGCGCTCAGGCGTGGTGGGTGCTACGAAAGAACAAATCCATCACCTTGGCCGAACTGAGGCTGACCATTTGCAAAGGCACCGAGCTTACGCCGGAAGTTAACCTGCGTCGATGGCTAAACGCCTTACTGGCCGTCGGATTACTGACACGAAAGCTGGAAGACGACGGCAAGCCGGCCAGTAACGGCAGCTATCGCTATACGCTAGTAAAAGACATCGGCCCCAAAGCGCCCGTAGTGCGGATGAAAGATCGGGTTGTATTCAACCCGAACAATGGCGAAACCCTAGCAATGAAAACAGAAGATGAGCTTATTGGAACGACTGAAACAAACCGTGGCTGACAGCAACGTCACCCAGGTAGCCCGGAAAATCAAGGTATCGCGAACAACGTTGTCGCTGGTTATTAATGACAAATATCCCGCCAACCCGCAAAAGATATTGGAACAGTTCGATCGGGCATATAGCGATGTGAATTGTCCGTACAGCGGTAAAACGATAACTCGAAAAGAATGCACCGGACGGGCCAACGCACCACGGCCGTCCGGCGGCACCACTAAAACCGCCTGGTGGGATGCCTGCCAGCAATGCCTGCATAAAGGAGGCTAAACATGCACGTCATTATCAGTATCGACGACCAGGAAAACGGCGAGATCAGCGTTAAAACGCTGGTGCATCCCGCCTGGCTCACCGGAGAATACAAAGAAACGCCGGCGACGGAATTGGGTGATTTTTTACAAGCCGCAATCGACGCTTGGCGCGATACCTTGCATATGGATAAGCAGCAATTGCAGTTGTATTTACAAGCGATGACTAGCTCAGCGCCACAACATCATTGAGGTTTGATCATGAGCTTTGAAAGCAAACAAGTTTTAAGTGAGGGTGGCGATATCGCCGTCCAGACCATGGCATCAGCGCAGATTGTCCGCCTCGAAATCACCGATGACGACGGCATGAATTACGTAACACTGAAAATACACGAAGCCAAGGCATTGGTCGGCACGCTGCAAACGGCTGTTGACTTAGCGAATATCTACCAAGCAGGGGATTTGTAACACTATGAACGCCACAACAATCAACAACATCTATAACGGCTATCGCCGTTTACAAGCCGCTCAGGAAAGCCGCTCCGATGCGATAAACAGCGCCATTATTGAGCGCGAGCGGAAGATCAAGGTCTTGCGCGCCGAGCTGCGTATTGCCCGCGGCTGCATGGCCGCTGTCTTGCTTGTACTGGCAGTAGCAATCGGCTGCGAACTTTGGAGGCTGGGCTAATGGCTATCGCAATCAATGACCGGATCGGACCGGCGGCTGTCGCCAAATTGTTTGGCATCAGCCTGGTCTATTTGAATAAAGCAAGACCGTTTCTGGAAGGTTTTCCGCCCAGCGAACAGTCCGGTAGAGAAAAAATCTACTCGCTCGCCGCCATTAACGCCTGGGCAGAAGGCAAGGATGTCAAGGCGCTGGTGCGCGAAGGCGTGCACCAATACAACAGAGGTAAAGCGGCAGCCGAACAGAATCAGGAGGCCGTGCTAACGCTGTCGCGGTGCCTGTATGCCGGACAATTCGCCCCTGACAATGAAAAAAAAGCCGCAGCCTTTAGACGCCTATCGGCAAAAATCCGTAAACCCCAAACCACCACGGTCCAAGTCAGGCCGGATTGGCATTAAGAGAACACAGGAGACATCATGCAAAATCACATTCCCGAAAACTTCCGCGCCAACAGCTACGGCCATTTAGTGCCGGTGGACAGCATCAAAGCCATTGATTTACTGCGCGACGATACCGTCGGCCGCATCATCGACAATGCCCTGGCCATGCAAGAACACATGCGCGCATTCAAAAAACAGGCATTGGACGACATCACCACCTTCGTCACCGTATCGGCCGAACAATACGGCCTGAAATGGGGCGGCAAAAAAGGTAACTTGAGCCTGGTCAGTTACGACGGCAAATACAAAGTGCTGCTGGCCATCAGCGACAGCCTGAGCTTTGACGAACGCCTGCAAATCGCCAAGCAATTGGTCGATGAATGCATTCATGAATGGGCCGAAGGCAGCAACGCCAACATCAGAGCGCTGATCGAGCATGCCTTTCAAACCGACAAACAGGGCAACATTAATACCGCCCGCATCTTCGGCCTAATGCGCCTGAAGATCGATGACGCCAAATGGCAAGAGGCCATGAATGCCCTGAAAGACAGCATCCAGATCACCGCCACCAGTCAGTATTTACGCCTGTATGAACGTGTCGGCGATAGCGAAAAGTACCAACAAATAGCGATGGATATTGCGGGGTTATAGCCATGAAAACAGAACAACAAAAAGTCCTGGAGAAAATCAAAAAATGCCTGAAGCTGGCGGGCTCCAGCAATGCCAACGAAGCGGCGACCGCGATGCGCCAGGCGCAAGCGCTGATGGAAAAATACAACGTCACCCATATCGACGTGCAGGCCTCGGAGGCTAGCGAGACCAAAGCCAAAGCCAGCGTAAAAAACAAACCTACCCGTTGGGAAACCAGATTAGCGTTAACTGCCGCCGACGCGTTCGGCTGCAAGATCATTTTCAGCGCTTGCGTGTTTTTTACTAGCAAAGGCGAATGGAAATTCATCGGCGTCGGCGCGGCGCCGGAGCTGGCGAGCTATGCTTTCCAAGTGTTATTACGCCAGGTTAAAAAAGACCGGGCGGAATACATTAAAACCCAGTTAAAGCGCTGTAAGCCGGCGACCAAGACCGCTCGTGCCGACACCTTTTGCTTGAGCTGGATTTTTGCGGCAGCCGAAAAAATCACCGCCATTACTCCCAACGCCAAAGCCCGAACAGCTATTGATGCCTATATGGGCAAACATTATTCGGATACGACGACGCTAAGCCCACGCATCAACAAAGACAGGAACAATAGCGACCAAAGCTATAAAGATCGAACTTACGGCCATGCATCCGGCAAACAAGCGACCTTGAATCGCGGCGTCGGCGGCACTGAAGTCAAGCCTGGATTGGAGCACAACTCATGAGCAACAGCAAATTCCACCCCTACACCAACCCTAAAAACGCCGCCCGGCGCCGGGCTGCCATCGGCAAAATCCATATCGGCAAAACCCAGCTGAACATGAACGAGGAAACCTATCGCGCCATGCTGCTGACGCATGGCGGCGTTACCTCCAGTAAAGATTTGACCAACGAGGGTATCAATAAAGTCATCCGGCATTTGGAAAAAAGCGGCGCCGTCTTTACCAAGCCCAAGCGCGCCGGACGCAAGCCGCATAACCTGGACTCGCAATCGAGCCGCGCCGACCAGCTGGGCAAGATCGAAGCGCAACTGGCCGAAGCCGGACGGCCGTGGGAATACGGCGGCGCAATGGCTAAGCAGATGTACCAAAAAGATTCGCTCGTGTTTTGCGACCGGAAAGAGCTGGCCGGGATTATTGCCGCGCTGGCCAAGAATGCCCAGCGCGAAGGACGGAGGGTGCGATGAGTAACAAGGAACCTAGACAAGAAACTTTGGCCGCTTTAGATGCTATTTTCTCGCCGTCAATGCCTAAAGAGGCAATGTCAAAACATCTGTCGTTGATTGATGTCGCGGTCATCTTATCTTTACGCCAAATAGAAGGCGATGAATTTGTTTTGGGCTTCTTAGAATCCGCAATTGACGATATCAAGCATGGCAATGCTTATATGTTGCGCAGAGTTAAAACAGAGAGGTCGCACTAATGAAACCAACCAAACAGCAAAGGGATGAAGTTAAACAGGGGCTGTCAGGGCGATACGGCGCCGTTTATCTGTCTTGTGATGGCTATTTGGTCGCAGCAGCAATACAGCGGGACAAAATGAAGCTGGTCATCATGGTCTACGTCAATGGCTTTTTTAGCGGCAAGGACGTTTGGACTGGCAAAGGGCGTGACATGGATAAGATGGGCGACATCGCACGCCGGTTTTATTGCCTAGGAAGCAGAGGCCCGTCAGCCAAGCAAATTGCCCGCAACAAAAAGATATTTGGTGCTAAATGGTGCAAGGAAAAAGGCATCAATGACAGGACTTATTTCGCCTGGCCAACGTTCAGGACGCCGGGCGCCTTTATCACTCATATCAAAAAACACAATGAGTCCATCGAAGTGCTGGATTATGACACTTACAAGGAAGCGCTGGACGCATTGCCGAAAGAGGGAATGGACCATGCAGCTGAATAGATGCCCTGTCTGCCATACCCGCATCAGCCTGGACGCCCTCGCTCAGGACGAAGCCGGGCGCGAGCTGCTGGGGCTGTTGATCAAACTCGACACCGAGGCCGGTACCGCCCTGGTCGGTTATCTGGGCCTGTTCCGCTCGGTCACCCGCGACCTGGCTAATGATAGGGCGTTAAAGCTGGCTAAAGAGGCGTTGAGTTTGGGGCATTCCGGCAACGTCGCTCAGGCTATGCGCCAGACCGTCGAGCAGATACAAAGCAAAGGCGGCAAGCCGTTGAGCAACCATAACTACCTGAAGCGGGTATTGGAAGATGTAACGGTTGTAGGGGCGGATTCATCCGCCCAGCTTGTACCGGCCAACAGGGCGACTGAAGTCGCCCCTACAAAGCACAGCAAAACCGCCCAATCCTTGCAAGCGCTGGAGGATTTCAAACATGGCCGATAGCGATTGGCTGCGCGCCTGCGTCGTTGAAAACCTGCAACAACTGGTTGCGCTGCATTTTGAAGGCGCGCCGCCGGCGGAAACCATCGTCATGACCGCCCAAGCCTGGCTAAGAGTCATGATCGGCTGGCCGATTGCCTGGGAAGAAAAGCTTGACCGGCCGCGCCTGGACTCCGCCTTCCTGGCGCTGGCAGGACAGGCCCAACGCTGGCCCAGCCCAGGCCAATTGCGCGCATTACTGCCAGCCCGGACCTATCCCGATCCGGAACTGGATGCACCCCAATACCCGGCCGACAAAGCCGCCGCAAACCGCAAAAAGATTAAAACATTGCTTGCGGCCGCTTTTGAACTGCGTGACTTGCAATCAAAACTGACGCAGTTGCAACACGGGCCAATGAATACAGAAAAAAGCGCCCAAATCGATGCCTTAAAAAACGACATTGCCCGCCTGCAACAACAGATTAACGAGGCCGCACAACCATGAGCGAAGCACCGCCCAAACACCTGTGGCCGCTCAGCCTGCAACGCATTGCCGAGAGCTGCGGCGAGCCGGTCGCCCTGGATTTGTGGCAACACTATCCGGGCGTGCGCGTGTACATCCCCGATCCAGAAAGCCTAAGCCCGGAACATCCGCTGGTAAAGCGCATCGGCCTGGACAGCGCGCAAATGCTCAGCCGTCATTATCCCCGCGAAACCATCCTGGTCGCCAAAGCTCACCGGGCGCGCACCATGATCCGCAACTTCGTGATCCGCAAACTCAATCGCGAAGGCGCAAAGTATGCGGAACTGGGCATTCGGTACGACTTGAGCGACCGGCAAATCCTCAGTATTTGCACGGCTGACGGCCTGGTTCCGGGCGTGAAAAAACAAGAGAGTAAACAAATAGACCTATTTGCCGAGGAGGCATCATGAAAACAACAGAATTGATTGACGACTTAAGGGGTGCGGTAATGTCGGGCAGAAAAGCGCTGCCCGACCTACGGAACTGCCCCATATCGGCACCTTAACGCTTACAGAAGACGGCAGCCGAATTCAATTCAAAGCAGACGACGCGTTGGTGGCGTGTGTAACCAGAAGCCCGATAAACCCTAATGCGGATATCAATGAAGACCCGTTGGGGCGGTGAATATTCCAGACGGTAGGGCTAGAGTGTAGAATAAGCGTTTTTTGTTATGTAATGTGGAGGGATGTAATGATTTGCCAAAACTGCCAACACGAGCGATTTATAGATGATAATGATGTAAGCATGTCTTCATTGATATGCCCTAATTGTAAAATGCCTTATAAAAAAAAGCCTACCGATCCAGAGGTGCTGGCTAAGCTTCGCGCGGAACGCTTAGCATTGAAACCCAAGCAAAAAACCAAGGCTCAAAGTAAGCCCGCGCCAAAGCCCAAGGTTATTAAAGATCCCAAAAACAATACTGGGGGTTTAGAGATACTGGTGACGGTAGTCATGGTGATATTTCTTATTCGTTGTCAGATGCAAGATCCCGAACCTATTAGCCCTGAAGTAAAAGAAGCAAACTATATTGACCGGCAGCAAAATTTAATCAAAAGCACATTGAAAGATCCTGATAGCGCAAAATTTCAAAATAGTTTTGTTTCAAACCTTATTGGAGCGCCAATTGTTTGTGGCTATGTCAATGCTAAAAATAGCTTTGGTGGGTATACGGGATTTGAGAGGTTTATTTCAGGGGGAAGCATTCAGGTGTTGGAATCCCAAATGGCTAAAGGAGAAATGAGCAAATCGTGGGCAACGCTTTGCGGTAGTAAAAATTGACAAAAATAAAGCCGAGGGCTAATCTAATTGCGCTGGCATTGCTCAGCACGGGATTGGTCTCTCGGTTTCCAGGGCGTATGAAACGCCGCTTCATGCGGTTTTTTTATGCGCAACGTTCAGCGTTTCCTTTATGGTGGGCTGGGCGGGGCGCCCTTCGGGGCGGCCAGCCCTTGGACTGGTAGACCAACCCCGTTCAGCTCACCGCCAATGATTGGTCTCATTGGCGGCGTTAGAAATTACCATCCAAGGAAAAATCATGAACACATTACAAACCTATCAGTTTCAATCCCATCAATTCCGCGTCATTCCTAGCGCACAAGGCGAGCCTTGGTTTATTGCCAAAGACGTTTGCGATATTTTAGGCTACGCAAATTCTAGGGACGCTGTTAAAAAATCATGCAGATCTGTCGGTGTAGCTAATAGCTACGTCCCAGGATTATCAAACACTTACACCCTGATCGACGAAGGCAACCTCTACCGCCTGATCATCAAATCCAACAAACCCGAATCGGAGCCGTTCGAGTCTTGGGTCTGCGACGAAGTGCTTCCTTCCGTCCGCAAAACCGGCAGCTACGGTGTTGCGGATGAAACAAAACGCTTAGTGCAATCCTTGCAAGCCGAAGTGTTGTATGCAAACCCTCGCCTAAACGACGTGCTGAGCTTAATCCGGGCCGGTTATTCTCAGGCGCGCATTGCCGACATGCTCCGTATTGCCCCGTCGACAGTTTGGCGGGATTCCGGACGGCTGCGGGCCTGCGGTTTTGTGATCTGCGCCGATGCCGCACGCTTACCCGTACAAGGCGGTGCGCAATGAACCACGCCAAATATATCGCCTTGCTGGAGAAAGATAACGCCCGCCTGGAAGACGCCATTGCCGCCAGGGCCGAGAACCATAAATTACTGGATGAGAGAGTTCGGGAGTCTTTGCGTCGGGCATCGAAATACCTGGACCAATCGTGCGAGTCGGATAATGCGCAATACTTTGCCGATACCTTGGAGCTGCTGGATCTGATCAGTCATCAAGGCGGTCCGGCATGAATCCGGTTATCGAGGCCTTGGACCGCATCGATCACATCGCAGCTTGTCTGGAAGCGGTCGGCGACCTGATGAACCCGGAGCCGGACCTGCACGCGGGCAATCGCGACAAACAGGCCTTGCTGCTGTCGTTTCTGATCCAGGAACACCATAGCGCCCGCGCCCGGTTGGGCAATGCGCTTCAAGGAGAACAGGTTAAAGGGCGTTAACTTTTCCCGTTTTTCAACACTCAAAAGACCTTCCAGGTTTTTAAAACCTGGAAGGTCTACCTCAGGCAAAAGAAAAGGCCGGTTGATCCGGCCTTTTCTTTGCTGCGAAGCCCTTCGCATTACCGCCCCATCCCCTCGCGCGTAGACTCTGTGCAACCTTTACGCATGCGCAGAGCCTATGACATCCCATCCATCCACTATTTCAGCACGCGGCATCGAGCTGATCACCCGCACCGGGCATGACGATTGCAGTTTAGCGGTCTACCTGTGTCCGTCCAAGCGGGTTACGATCGGCTACGGTCATGTCTTGCTGCCCAAATTCGACTGCCATTTATTCCCCAATACCGATGCCGCGCGCTTGGCCCGCTTGATTGCCGCTTGTCGTGGCGCGGGACGGATAACGCACGAGGCTTCCGTGGTGTTGCGGATTAATGCCGACCAAGCCCGCCAGTTGTTAATCGGCGATGCTAGGCAAGCCGCTTTATTCTTAAGTTCCGTCACTCCGGTCCCGCTCAATCAAAACCAGTTCGACGCGTTGTGTTCGCTGATTTTCAATATCGGCCAGGGCAATTACGCCACCTCGACCTTACGCAAAAAACTGCATGCGGGCGATTACGCCGGTGCCGCTGCCGAGTTCGAGCGCTGGGTTATGGGCACAGTGGACGGCCAGCGGCAACGCTTGCCCGGCTTAATCAGCCGCCGCGCCGCCGAGCGCGCCCTGTTCGAGGCCGCGCCATGATCCAGCTGTTATCAATCACTTACCCGGCCACGGTAGTGGCGGTGTTCATCGTATTTTTCGCCCGCGTGTGGTTAACCCGCAGGCGGCGAAAAACGACCAACGTCTGCATGGTCATTCATTCTCAAGATGCAGAAATTCTATTGGAAGCTTTTATGTTGAAAAAAATCAGTTTGGCAGCGTCATATCTTATTGTGTCTTTGACCGGCGTCTCGGTGACGGGCGCCACCGCAGTGCTGGATGGTGCGCTGTCTGTGGTGTCGTCCGATCCGGGCGTGCTGACGGTGACGCCGCAAGAAGGCGGGCTATTCAGGGTTGATTTGATCGGTGTCGGCCAGGCGCAGCTTATCGTATCCGGCGATGCCGATTTAGGCGACGGAGTGCGCACGATCTCGCAAGAGTTCGGCTTCGAGATTTATGACCCGTTCACCGAGGCCGACCATTTCGACCTGGCGATTGTCGAGTGGCAACTGCGCGATGCGGCTGAATTAAGCGATCCGTCGGCGGATAGTCAAGCCGCCGGTGCAAGCGAAACCGCATAAGCGTCTTTTAAACAGGTTCTCAAGCTACGGCTTGGGAACCGCAAACCGGGCTGGTTATTGTGGACAGCAAACACATTTTTAAAAGCAAAACGTTTTGGTTCAATATCGCGGCCGCCCTAGTGCCGCTGTTGGCTGACAACCTGCATTTAGTGCGCAGTTATCTGCCTGATTGGGCTTACCTGGTTTATATGTGCCTGGTCTCCGCCGCCAATATCTATTTACGCAGCATCACCACGCAACCCCTAACCCTAAAACGCAAGCGAACGCTATGAAAGGACTCGAAGCCCTATTAAATCCCGATGAGCATCTAACCGATGACGACAAAGGCCTGCATGCCGAGCAATTCGACACCGAGCTGGCGTTATTGCAACACCGCCAGCGCCACGCCGTTGACCCGAATGCGGTATCGGCCGAACGGTGTGAGCAGTGCGGCAACGAAATTCCGGAGCCGAGGCGCTTGGCGTTGCCGGGCATTGAAACTTGTATCGAATGCGCCAGAGAAGCGGAGCGTAAGGAGAAGTTAGGACGATGACTATGGATGAAACCAAATTTTTGTTCGATGTTGTGCAGACATTGATGATTGCAGTGATCGGCATTATGAACTGGCTGAATAATCGCCAGCGCGTAACCAACGAAACCATCAACAAACTGGAAACCGGTATTGACGACCGGCTGGACGATCATTCCGAACGCTTGACGCGGCTGGAGCAGGACGTCAAGAACGCGCCCAAGCATGATGACTTGGCCGAAATTTACCGGGAAATGCGCAAGATGGCGGACACCCTGGGTACGATGAATGCCGCGTTATCGGCACAAACCGCAGCCCTGACCGCACTGAAAGAACAAGTCGGGCGCATGGATTCGTTCTGGCGCGATCATAAATAGAGGAGGCATTATGGACTACAACGAACACATGACCGCCCACCGGCGGTTGACGATTTTAAACCTGTTATCGGCCGGTGCAGCCTATACCCTGCACGAGGTCGACCTGAAAACGGCATTGTCCCAGCACGGCCAAGCGGTCGGAACCGATACGTTGCGTGCCGATCTGCAATGGTTGCACGAACAAGGCTTGGTCGTGGCCAAGCACGAAAATAGCTTTTGGTTTGCGACCTTGACCGCCAAAGGCGACGATGTGCGCCAAGGCTTATCGACTGTGCCGGGTGTCGCCAGGCCGGAGCCGAAGTAATAATGCCGCCACGTCCAGCAATCAGCCAATTACCCGACGCGGTATTGACCGAGCTTAACCAGCGCCTGATTAGCGGCGGCTTTAGCGATTATTCCGGATTATCGGATTGGTTAAAGGCGCAAGGTTTTCAGGTCAGCCGTACCTCGGTTGGTGACTATGGTAAAGACCTGAAAGCCAGCATGGAAAAAACGATCATGCGCGCACGGGAGCGGATGGAGATTGCCAAAGCCATGGGCGGTATGAGCAACGAGGAAAAAGCCGCGTTGCTGGAAGCCAGTGAAATGGTTGCCATCGATCAGATGATGGATGTGCTGGAAAGCATGCAAGGCTGGGAAATGGCCGACAAAGCGACCGTTATCCCGAAGCTGGCCAGGGCCATTGCCGATATTGGCCGTAGTGCCATCGGCTCGGCCAAGTGGCGGAAAGATTTTGAGGTCGAAGCCAAACGGCAAGCCCGCGAGGAAGCGGCTAAACAAGTTGATGAAATGGCAAAAGCAGCGGGCTTTGATGATGAGCAAGCCCGGTTCTGGCGTCAAAAAGTATTGATGGGCGGCGTTTAATGAGCCTGGCCCCGTTAGGCGACACCCAGCGTATTGTTGAATGGGATGAACTGCCTGAAAAGGTGCGTGACATTCCGGACGGCTTTAATCCGATGGATGACGGCGTATTCATGAAGCACCAGGTCGAATGGGTGCGATTGATTCATTCGGTCGATTTAGCGATTGGCGAAAAATGCCGCCGCTCCGGGATTACCCTGGCCACGGCTCTGGATGACACCATCACCGCAGCATCCAGGAAGTCCGCAGGCGGCTCCAATGTGTTTTATATCGGCGATACCCGCGAAAAAGGCCTGGAGTTTATCGGTTACGTTGCCAAGTTTGCTAAGGTGATCGTATCCGCCCAGGGCGAAGGCGTCAGCCAGATCGAGCAGTTTATTTTTGCCGACCAGGACAAGCGCGGCGAAGCAACTCAGGATATTACGGCGTTTCGAGTACGCTTTGCATCCGGGTTCCGGATTGTGGCGCTATCCAGCCGCCCGGAAAACATCCACGGTTTGCAAGGCATCGTCGATATTGACGAAGCCGCCTTGCATAAAGATGTCCGTAAAGTCATTGAGTCCGCCACAGCGCTGCTGATCTGGGGCGGAAAAATACGCATTATCAGCACTCACCGGGGCATTAAAAACCCCTTCAATCAATTAGTCTCGGACGTGCGCAACGGCTTGTACGGCAAATCGGCGGCAGTTTTTAAGATCACTTTTGATGAATGCGTCGCCAATGGATTGTATGAGCGGGTGTGCTTTATGCAAGGAAAGCCGGTCACCGAAGAAGGCAAAAAAGACTGGTATCTGCGTATCCGTAAAGCCTATGGGCCGCGAAAATCAGCGATGCGTGAAGAGCTGGATACGGTGCCGCGCGATGGCGACGGGTCGGCCATACCGGGTTTATGGATCGAGCGGGCTATGAAAGCTGTGCGGCCGGTGCTGAGGCTATCGTTTGATGAAGACTTTAAAAATTGGCCGGTTGAAACCCGCACCCGTGAAATAGACGCCTGGATAAAGCGCGATTTAATGCCCTGTATTACGGCACTGGATAAAACCGAGTCGCATTTTTTCGGCATGGACTTTGCCAGAAAAGGCCATTTGTCTGTCATTGTGCCATTGATTAAAAAAAGTGATTTAAGACGCCAGGTGCCGTTTGTGGTCGAGTTGCATAATTGCCCGATTTTACAACAGCAGCAAATACTATGGAGTTTGATAGCACTACTCCCTAATTTTAGCGGCGGCGCAATGGATGCGACCGGTCCAGGGCAAAACCTGGCGGAGCTGACCTGGGAAAAATGGAATTCTGTTGTGCAGGTGACGCTGTCATTGGCTTGGTATCGCGACAACATGGCGGCATTCGTGCAGACCTTTGAGGACGACATGATGGACATCCCGCGCGATCTTCAGCATGACTCTGACCTGCGGGATCTGGAACGGGTCGATGGCATTATTAAATTGCCGAAAGACACGACAGAAAACGACGAAGGCATTGAACGGCACGGCGACTATGCGATAGCGCTGGCTTTGGGCGATTTTGCGGCACGGACCATTAAGCCCATCGTGGCTGCCTATACACCTATCCACTTTAAATTTCTATAAGCACCATCATGGCTATAGCGACATCAACCAAACTTGATAAAACCTCCGACCAGTTTTTGCTGGACAGTTATTCGGGGCTCGGCGGTTATGCTTCAGGGGCTTACTTGGTGCCCCACGGCCGCGAAGAAGAAGACGATTTTGAGGCGCGCAAAAACCTGGCGGTTTATCGCAATTTCGCCAGAAAGATCGTTGACGTGTACATGGGATTTTTATGGAAACAACCGCCCAATCGCGAAGTCGACGATCTTTACACGCAATTTATGGCGAATGCCGATGGCGCCGGCGGCAAGCTGGATTCGGTATTATCGAGCCATCAACGGCTGGCGATGATATTAGGGACCGTCTATGTGATTGTCGATAAGCCTCAGCAGCAAGGGCAAAGCCGCGCCGACCAAGCCATTCCTTATCTGGCGCTACGCATGAAAAACCAGCTGGTTGCAGAGACCAAGAATGCGGCCGGTGTTTGGCAGTCGGTAACCTTCGTCGAACAGGAAGGCAATGAAAAAGTGTATCGAACCTTTACGACCACCGGCTGGCGGCTCACCAAGGATCAGGAAGGTAGCGAAGTGATTACCCGCACTCTGCCGGATGGCAGCACAAAGGCGGAGCAAGGCGACTATAAAATAGGCAGGGTTCCGGTCGTGCGTTTGCATATCGCCAAGCCGTTAAACCCTACCGACAGTTACAGCCAGTCGTTTTTTTACGATCTGGCGCAACTATGCTGGGAGTTGTACAACATCGGTTCAGAGCTTCGGGAGCAAGAACGGGAGCAAGCATTCTCGATTTTGACTATCCCGGCCGCGGACAAGGAAGAGCGCGAGCGCTTGCAGAACTTGACCATCGGCACCAAAAACGGGCTGACCTACAACCCGACCGGCGGAGGCCAACCCGGCTATATTGCCCCGCTGCCCGATCCGATGGCGCATTGCATGCAGCGTATGGCCGCAATAGTTTTGGATATTTATCGCGTGGCAAATCTGGAGTTTGTCGGCAGCGTGCAGCCGTCCGGTGAAGCGCTGTCGTTCCATTTTATGGAGGCCAACTGTTCGTTGAGCGGCATGGCCGAGATGTGCGAGTCTGCCGAAACCGAGATAGCGCAGCTGGTTAGCTTGTGGCAAGGCGGTAAATTTACCGGCAATATCAGTTATCCGACCGATTTTAATCTTTCCGATGTGATCAAGGCCATTGGCATTGCGATGGACTCGATTAACTTGGGCATGGGCGCCGAGTTCGATAAAGCCGTTAAAAAGTTGCTGGCCAAGCAGGTTTTAAGAAATGACGTTTCGTCCACGACGATGGCGGCGATTGAGAAAGAAATTGATGCGATGGGGGATACTTACGGCGATAGACTGGCACGGCAGCAGGCGGGAGCATGAATAATGATATTTTGATAGCGTGGTCGATATTTTTTATCCAATGGCTTTTGGCCCACGATATAGCTTTGCAATGGAATGCAATCGGCATGATGGTGTTGTGTGTCATTCTGGATAAACGGGAAAGATTATGAACAAGGTAGTTGATCTGTCGGTTGTATCCGACTCAGCGTTGCATTATTCGCCGATTGACATGCTGCGCGATGCAATCGTCGACATCGAAAACAATAACGGCGCTTATCAAGGCAAAAAAGCCTTTTTCATTATCGTGGACGATCAAGGCGATGGTTATTCGTTTGCCTGGAAAATGTCTGGGATGCGCAAGCACGAAGCGATCGGCGTGTTGGGTGTCGCTAAAACCAGGTTAGCCGCAGATTTGGCTGGATTATGACTGCATATAGCCAAGCGCATCTTGATCGATGCCGAGAGATTGTTGCCAGTCAGGCTCGGCAGTATATGAACGTACGCGAACAAATCAATTGCGGAGGTTGCGGCAAGTCAACCGTGATATGGTCGCAATTTCGTTGTTTCCATTGTGGCATCTACTATTGTAGTGGTTGTGCTAAAGATCATTTCGGCCCTGATCTGGGGCCAGTTGGATAATGCCCGACTACGCCGAACTCTACAAACGCCTGGCGCAAGAAATCCTCAAGCGCGACGGCCAAATAACCGCCGACACCGGCGCATTCGTCAAACAATTTCTAACCCAATTAAGAGCCCAAGGTTGGCGGCTGTCAGGCGATGCCGAAGCCGCCCTGAATGCGCATTTATCTACCGTTAATAACACGCTTCAAGAGGCTATCAGTAGCGCGGTAGTAGTGGCATCCGGTTTGCCGCTGACCGTTGCCAGCCTGCAATCCGAAACAGTCCTGAAGCTGGCCGAGCAAGCTTTTATTACGCGTTGGCCGGACGGTTTGACCTTGTCCGATCGTATTTGGCGCTGGAAAACCGACACGCGTCGCGGCGTGCAACAACAGTTACAAGCCGGTATTCGCCAGGGCAAAGCGACCAGTGCTGTCGTGTACGATATGCAACGGGCCATCGAACGCGGCGGGAACCGCTTTAAGATTGTCACCAACCATGCAGACGACTGGGTCAAAGAGTTGCACGAATCGGCAATCGGCCTGATCCACGACCCGAACGCCCGCGCCGATTGGAACAAGGTTGTCGGCGAAGCGGAAGAGCGTATAGCGATGCTCAAAAGCACGGGTTCCCGCTCCGCCGCCGAGCAGGTGTTAAAGCAAATCAAGGCCGCCGTCGACAAAGGTTCCGAGGCATTAGTCGACAAGGCCGTCAAATGGTGGGTGTACGACAAGCAACTGTACAACCTAAAACGCATTGCTAGAACCGAGATGGCGGACGCCGCACACAACGCGGTGATTGCCTCGGTCGAGGGCGATGAATCGGTCATCGGCTTCCAGTGGCGCTTATCGTCCAGCCACCCGACTACGGATATTTGCGATTATTACGCCAATATCGAAATGGGGCTTGGCAAGGGTGTGTTCACCAGGGATACGGTGCCGCAGCACAAAGCTCACCCCCATTGTATGTGCCTGTTGGTCCCCAGGGTGACGCCGATCAAACAGAAAGGCTCGAAAAATTACGCCGAATTTGTCAAAAACGCCACGCCCGGGCAGCGGCAAACCTTGTTGCCGAACTGGGCGCAAAGCGCTTTGCAGGCCGGCGTGCCGTTGAATGACTTGATAAGGTCCGACGGTTTGGGGCTGGTAACGCATAAAGCCCTGAAGGCGCAATCTCCGTTTGAAGCTGCCCGGCATAAAGGCGGCGCGCATCACGGCTGGTATTTGAAATCTCAGGAATTAACCGACGCCGAGCTGGAAAAAGGCATAAAATCGCTACAAAAGCAGATCGATAAACACCGGCTTTGGATTAGCGACCCGACTACCAAAATCCCCGGCTTTACAAGCTTTCATCCCGATAGACAACGGAACTTAATTGAACGAAAATGGCCGCAAGACATTCAGCGTCAGCAAGAACAAATCACCATACTCACAGGCATTTTAAGGGAGCGCAAACATGACCCAGCAAACTAAATACGCATTGATACTGAACACCGTGATTGAAATAGCCAAAGCCCGAGGGATGGAGAGTCCCGGCAGCAACGAGGCGGCTTTGTGTTACGACTTGATCGAGGCCGCCATATCGGAAGCCGAAGTGTGGGATGTACCGTTGGAAGAAATCGGCTTGGATAACTTCGATACCAACCAACTGTTGCAGTCAAAAGCGGCTTAAACAAAAAATGTAGGTTGGGCTGAGGCACGAAGCCCAACGGACCGAAGCTTTAAAGTGTTGGGCTTCCTTGCGTCAGCCAACCTACAAAATATGATTAAAACGAGAAACTTAAAATAAGCTCATTTAAGCCTCAAAAGCACCTCAAGCGCTGTCGTTGTATTCTAAAAAAAGTTAACACCCATTTAACGGGCCTTCTCGTTGCTTTTAGGCTGATTTTCAGCCGGTCTTTTTAGTCGTTCTCTAAATTATCCCTTCATCCTACTGCGAAGCCCTTCGCATTACTTCCAACTTCATCACCCGGTAACCTGTGCTGGAAATTTATTTTTTCCTTTGTACAGGATTTCGAGCATGTTCAGACCCAGTCATAAATTATTCAACGCCGAGCCCGATCAAGCCGCTGGCGGAGCACCCCAGAATACCCCTACCTCTACTGTCACTCCCGAAGCCGGTGCTCCGGCTTCGGGTGCGGTTGATGTACAGGCGCAAATCAATGCCGCGCTGGCTCAGCAACAAGCTGATTTTGCCGGGCAATTGAAAGCAGCAACCGGACACAGCGACTTAAAGGCGCTGACTGAGGCAAATCTTAAAGCACAGGGCAGGCTGCAAGAGCTGGCAGACGCTAGAGATGCTGACGCAAAAAAATGGCAAGGCAAGTACGAGAAAATGGCTGTCGCTCATGCACTGCTGGCAGCGGCGACCGAAGCAGTCGATCCGGCCACGATTAAAGAGCTGTTAGCCGTCCGTGCCAAAGTTGATGACAACGATAATGTCACCATCGACGGCAAACCCGTTGCCGACGCGGTTAAAGCATTGCTTGAAGAACGGCCGTTTTTAGCCAAGGCCCAAGGCGACACCGGTTCTGGCGCGCCGCCCAATGCCGGTAGCGCGGCGAAAAATCCTTGGTCGAAAGAGCATTGGAATTTGACCGAGCAAGTCAACCTCAACAAAACAAATCCAACCCTGGCCGCGCAATTTAAAGCGGCTGCCGGCCACTAATTAGGAATCGATCATGGCAAAAACCACTATTGCAAACTTGTTGACGCCTGAAAACTGGGCAGCTTACCAGGTCAACCCGACCGCTGTTAAAGTCGCCATGTGGGCGAGCGGCATTGTCGGCGCGCTGACCGACCTTACCTTGCCCAGTGGCGGCGGCACGGTCAACCTGCCGTTTTTTGACGACTTGACCGGCGATGAAGAGAATCTAAGCGGCACTGATGCGTTGACTGTCGGCAACATTGGCGCCGCGAAAGATGTCGCGGCGGTGATTGGTCGCGGTCGTGCCTTTAGTGTCAACGATCTGGCCAAGGTGTTATCCGGCGCCGATCCGCTCAGGGCGATCATGGAGTTGATCGACAGCTATCAAATGCGCCAATCGCAAAAAGAGCTAATTAATATGTTAGCCGGCGCATTCGCTGCCGCGTCGATGGCCGGCAACGTCTCGGATATTTCCGGCGGTGCTTCGGAAGCGGTTCGCGCAATCAATCAAAATACGTTTCTGGATGCTTGCCAATTGCTGGGCGATGCCAAAGACGGCGTGTCGGCGGTGGCTATGCATTCGGCCACCGAGACGTACTTGGCCAAACAACAAATGATTGTCTACGAAACCACGGCTGACAAGAGTCAACGGATTGGCCGTTATCAAGACAAAGTCGTCATCGTGGATGACGGCCTGCCGGTCTCGTCAGGCACTTATACCTCGTATATTTTTGGTCCTGGCGCTGTTGGTTTTAAACAGGACACCATTGGCGAAAGCGACATTGAGACCGACCGCGATATTTTGGCCGGCGACACCGTGGCTACGTACCGTCGGCGCTTTATCCTGCATCCGCGCGGTATTAAATGGAAGGGAACGTCGGCCGGCGACTTTCCAAGCCGTACCGAACTGGCGACCGGCACCAATTGGGAGCGCGTGTACGAGAACAAGAAAATCCGCATCGTGCAGTTCAAACACAAACTTGCATAGGTGACGTATGGGATTGACAGCATTTAATCGGGCGCGGCGGGAAGCCGCAGCCCAACAAAAAACCGGTACTGAAGACAGCGACAACGCCAAGTCCGTCAAAAAAGGTAAAAGGAATGAGAAAACGGCTGATAGCCCTGATGCATCAACGTCTGCGGCTGCATCGGACACAGCTGACGGCCAGAAAAGCTAATGGACATTCGTCTCGACCTGGGCAATGTGCCGTCGGTGCTGGCGGCATTTAGCGATCCGCAACTGGCGCAGCGGATTGTTAACGCGGCCGCCGAGCGCTACACCGACGACACGCTGGACTGGATTCATGCCGGGCATGCCTTTACGACGCGTAACGGGCAGCTTGAACAATCTATCGGTTGGCATCCTAACGGCAACGGCTCGGCCACGGTTTATGTCAATGCCGATTACGCCATGTATGTTGAGGATGGCACCCAGCCGCATGTCATCAGACCGAAGGACCGCAAAGCCTTGCGCTTTCCTGTCGGAGGCGGTGCCGGTTTCGGTTTTGCCCGAGTCATTAACCACCCAGGGAGTAAAGCGCACCCTTTCTTTTTTGCTGATAGGGACAACCGAGTGGACAACATGCAAGCGGCCGCGATGTCGGTCTTGGCTCATACGATGGCTAATCAACATGGCTAAATATGCGCAATTAACCGATTGTACCGATCCGTCAATCACGGTAACCGAGACGCACCTGGATGCCGCCGACGTCTACGTCGACAGCGAATTATGGGCGCGGGGTATCGATCCGGTCGGCGTGGCCTTGCCCAATGCCGCGCTGACCAAGCTGGCCGCAACCTGGGCCATACAGTTGGCATCGGTTGAAGGTGCGATTACCGACAACTCGCCGCTGATCGATAAAGCCAGGCAATATCGCATCATTGCGGAAGCTATCGCCAAAGGCATTACCCGTGAATCTCTGGGGCTAACAATCAAGGCGGGTTCCGGCTTCGGCAATGTCAGGATTGGGCGCGGTTAGTGCATGAACGGGATCAAGTTCAAACGCGGCACAACCTTGGTGTTGCACGGTCAGTATCTGGACGATGCCGGCAACCCGGCGCCGCTCACCGGCGTAACGTTGAAAAGCCAGGTACGCGATAAGGACAAACTGATTGCTGACTTGACAATTACAGTCATTGACGAAGACGCAGGCGATTATGAGCTATCGGTCCCGGCCGGAACGGCGAAATGGCCGGTCGGTACGCTGGTCTGGGACATTAAGGAAACTGTCGCGGGTGTACACCGGTATACGCAGACCTTGACGATGCTGATTGAGGACTCGGTAACCGAATGAAGCATGCGTTTACCGCGTTGCCGGGGTCGGACATTGCCATTGTCGGCCAGGGCGTTGTATCGACGACGCATGCTTTAACCGCACTGCCGGATGTCGGGGCGGAGGTGTCAGGCGGCCATGTGATGGCCTTACACCGGCTGAGTCTGGCGGCGGCCTCATCGATTGAGGTGATCGGGGGCGGCGGCAGTGTGACGGTCGCGGTGTTGTCTGAGTTTGGCATGCCGGGGCTAAGCGCCTATCAGGTGGCGGTATTAAATGGATTTGTCGGCGATGAGGCGGCTTGGCTGGCGTCATTATCCGGTCCGCCTGGTGGTGAAGTTAGTTTTGATGTGGATTTAGTCACGATTTACAACCTAAGTAAGTAGGAAATAACCATGAGTTTGGAAACACGTTTAACCGCTCTGGCGCAGGCCTTGGGCACCGATGTTAAAGCATTGACCACCGCTATTGGCGTGTTGTCCGGCTTGAATACCACCACTAAAACCAGCTTGGTTGCCGCTGTCAACGAAGTATTGGCCGCGGGTGCTGCCAATGCCGGCAAAATCGGCGACACCAGCGCATTAACCACCACGGCGAAAAGTAACCTGGTCGCTGCCATCAATGAGATCGATGCGGCGCTGGATAACCTTGATTTGACTGGATTGATTGACGATCTGGCCGCATCGAGCGTGACCGACAAGACCTACTCTGCAAACAAGATCGCCAGCCTGATTGCTGCGGCGATTGCCGGGCTGGTTGATTCGTCTCCTGCGACGTTGGACACGCTGAATGAACTTGCGGCCGCATTGGCGAACGATCCTAACTTTGCGGCCACGATTGCGGACTCTCTAGGCAACCGGGTCCGGGTCGATGCGGTGCAGACCTTTACGGGGCCGCAGCAAACTCAAGCGCGGGATAACATCGGCGCTGCGAGCGCTGCCGATCTGGCGGCGTTAATTACTGCGCTGGGCGACCTCGATCATGATTTTGTCGCCGACTATAGCGCAGCCAAGGCGTAAGTCATGAGCTTACAACAGAGGCTGATTGATTTAGCCGAGGCCATTGCCGTGGACATCGCGGCATTGGAACAGCGCAACACGTCGATGGGCAATACCTCTAACATTATCGCCGTCGATACCACGATTGCCGCAGGCACCTCGTACATCGTGATGGATACGCTCGATGTGAGCGCGACTTTGACGGTCAACGGTTATTTGGGAGTTTTATAAATGACAGGACAAATCATATTACTGAGCGGGACAGCCCCTAATCCGCCGTCCACGGGTAAAGTTTCGATCTATTCAAAATCGGACAAAACTCTGTATACCCAAGACGACCAGGGAAACGAACAAGCCTTGGCGACCAATGTGATCGGGGCTGTATCCCGCTGGCCGGGCATGACGGTGCCGAATGGTTTTGCCGTATGCAACGGGCAGCTGCTCAGTGTCAGCCAGTATCCTGGGCTGTTTACGGTGCTGGGCAATAGCCACGGCGGCGATGGCGTAACCACATTCGCTTTGCCCAACTTGCGGAGCGCGGGAGGCTATCAAACGATTATACGGGTTTGCAATGCGGCGGAGGCTGTCGCCCCAGTTACCGTTATAGTCCCTTGCGTCATTCATGGTCCGATGCCCGATGGCTACTTAGTCGGCGATGTGTTGGCCTTTACTGTGCAGCTAATCGAACCTGTAGCAGTGGCGGGAGGCCCGCCTAAATTATCTATAACCATTAACACGACCACTTACTCATTGACACGGCAAGCCGGAGCCACGGCAACCGAGTGGCACTACCAGCACACCATGACAACCAGTGATAGTGGCACATTATCCGCCGCGATCGATTTGAACGGGGCCGCCTTAACCGTCGGTTCTGCGTCCGCCACGTTAAACGCGGCTTATTTTTCAAATAACAAAAATCTGTCTACCGATCCTGATGTCCTGAGTGCCGCGATGACGCCTGCTGCCGAGACGTCTTCGATTTCGCAAAATCACGCGCTTTCGGCGATTGAAGCAACAACGACACCCACTGCCGATACCGGTAGTGTTTCATAAAATTAATTTCTGAGGTTTATATGGCTAAATATTTACACCCTAATGTACTGGACGGCGGACCGTTGCTGATTAAAACATCGGCTCAGCGCGTGGCCCTGGTAAAAGCATTCGCTGTCGGTAATTCCTACGCGACGGTGACAGGCAATATTGTTGCTGCCGCAGCCACAACGTCAGCCGATTTTACCTTGGCTAACCAGGGCGGCAACGGCCGGAAGATTACCTCGGCGACTAAATCGCCCACGGCGTCGGCGTCAAGTACGTCAGGAGACGATTTGCATTTTGCGCTTCTCGATGACACTAACAACTTAGTGCTTGCCGTTACCGATGAAACCAGTAACCAGGTCATCACCTCGGGCAACACGGTCAATATCCCCGCGCTCACGTTCAATTTCAACCAGCCGGTTTAATCCATGAGCCTGGGAGCGTTATTAGCCTTACGTCAACGCCTGAGTACCCATGCGGCGCTTAATGCGTATTGGCAGGTCCGCTACGGCAAACCGGCCAAACATTTGATCGGCTACAAGAGCGCTCCCAACGCTAATGATTTTCCGTTTGTTTGTTACGTACCGACCAAGGCCAAGCGCAAATTCAATGCGTCCGGCCATATTGCCGCCAGCGTGGTAGTCGGAGTGCATGAGCAAGGCATTACGGACGATGTCTTTGACGGCCTCAGTCGCTTGGACGAGCTGGAAGAATTGATTATGAGCGCCTTAGTACCGTTAAAGCTGGATACCGAATTTACCGTTGCCGCAGACGAAGTTGCGATTTTTTACGACCTCGGCACCCGGCATCCCTTCCACGAAAAAGAAATGCAGTTATCAATCATCAGGAGATGAACATGGATATCGAACCGGAAAGTGAAGTTAATAAACTCAAACGCGTCAAAGTCAAACTGAAAAAGCCGCACACCCACGCAAGTGTCGACTATGACGAAGCGGCCGTTAAGACGGGCGTCGAAATCGAAATCACGGAACAACAAGCCAAGTCTCTGAAAGAGCTGGGCGTTATTTAATACGAACGTCATTTAGGAGTACGTTATGTCAGGTTTTTTAGGCTCAGGCCGCATTTATATCGATCGCAAAGTCGGTGGCGTTTACAGAGGTTTTAAATACATCGGTAATGCCACTAAGTTTGAAATCAAAGAAAATACCGAAAAAAAGGAGCGGGTATCAAAAGACCGGGGCAATTATGGTTCCGCGCTCAATACGGTGTTCATCAAAAAACCTGGTGAGGTCAATATTTCACTGGACGATTTGGATAAAGACAATCTGGCCTTGGTGTTCCTGGGTGATACCTCTAATGTATCAGTGACCGGCGGTACCGTCACCGATGAGGTCGTTATCGCCTATCAAGGCCTCATCATTAAAACAGCCAAACGCAAAATCAGTAATGTGGTGTTGACTCATTCGATCAGTACGCCGACTTACGCGTTAGATACCGATTATGAAATCACCGACCCTGATCTGGGATTAATCAAGATTATCGGCGGCACCATTACTGACGCGCAATCGCTAAAACTCGACTACAGCTACGGCAGCATGACCAGCAGCAAAGTCGCAGGCGGTACTAACTCCAGCATTATCGCCAGGATTTTGTTTGACGGCGTCAACCAGGCCGACCAATCCAAAGCAGTGGTCAATGTGTTCGAGGCGGTGTTATCGCCCACGTCGGGCGTTGATTTTCTTGCCGATGATTTCGCTAAACTGGATCTGGCCGGTATCGCCAATGTGCCGGTAGGAGGCACGGCGGCTTATGAAGTCGAGATGGATGTGGTGTATAGCTAATGCGCAGGCAAAAGCTAATTCCATTGGATGACAATCGGTCGGTAATCGTTAAGGAGCTGCACGTCAGAACTGCCCGCAATATGATGGAGCAAGTCGAGAAGCTGGCGCAGGTTGATATTATCGATCTGTTTACTAAACGCTTCAATGAAGTGCTTGAGCTGTTAGACGATTGTGTACAAATGCCGCCGGGTGAATCGCTGGACGATTTAACCGGTAGCGAATTAATCGAGGTAAAAGAGGCATTGCTGGAGGTCAATGCCGGTTTTTTAGACCTGCTGGGACTGGTGGCGGCTCCAGTCCCTCAAGAAACGTAATAGAAGCGCTCGACAAAGCTTGTATCACCCTGATCGAGCGAGGCCACGCCGGGGTTTTTGACTACGGTTGGCAGTTTTTCATCACCGCGTTGACGTGGGATCGTAAGTAGGGCGCGCTGTTGCCTATCCTACACATATTTGAAAATAAACATGGCATCCACTAGAGATTTAATTGCACGTATTATTCTACGCCTCCAGGATGAGGCGAGCCGCGGCCTGGATGTTGCGCGCGACCGTGTCCGTGGAGTCGGTCAGGAAATCAATCACGTCAAGCAGATGGCAATCGGCCTGTTTAGTATTGCCGCCCTTAAACAAGGGGCTGAAAGCTTGACCGGCTTGTCAGACAAATATGCCGGTTTAACCGGTCGCATTAAGCAGGCCATCGGCCCGACCGGCGATTTAGCCGGAAAACAACAGCAACTGTTTGATATTGCCCAGCGCACCAGCGTGGCGCTTGATGGTACTGTGCAACTGTATGCCAGAGGCGCTCAGGCTCTAAAAAACCTGAATAACGGCCAGGAGATCGCGGCTAAGTTGGCCGAAACCGTTAACCTGTCGTTCAAGGCGCAACAATCCGGCGCGGCTGAAGTTGCCTCGACCATCACCCAGCTTACCCAATCGATATCGACAGACGCTGTAGAGTGGGAGGACTTCGGCCAATTGGCAGACACCAACCTGATGCTGGTCAACGTTGCGGCCAAGAATTTAGGCTACGACGGAATTGGCTCATTAAAACAGGCGATGGCCGACGGTAAAGTCGGCAATGTCGAGCTGGTTAACGCCATTGTGTCCGGTTTCGATGAGATCAAGGCGGCTGCCGACAGTATGCCGAGCACAGTGGCTGCATCCTGGACGAAGCTGGAAAACCGGTTGTTAGTTTTTGTCGGTCAATCGAAGTCAGCCTCTGCAGCCGCTGAACAAATTGCCAACGGTATCGGCTTTATCGCCGACCATCTTGAGCAGTTTATTGAAGTCTCTATCAAAGCCGGTGAAGTGGCGCTGGCAATGTTTGCAGGCAGTAAGCTTAAATCTCTGGTGATATATACTCAGGAGATGATTGCAGCAAGGGCAGCAGCCAGGGCTCTGGCTGTTGAGCAAGCGGCAGCGGGTACCGCGGCAGGCGCGGCGGCCGGACAGATGAGTATCTTTGCAAAAGCTATTACTTTGATTAACAAAGCGGTCGGCGCATTAGTCGCCTGGGAGATCGGTCAGACCGTTGGTAAATGGGCGTTGCAGTTTGAGTGGGTTCAATACGTCGGAGCTAATGTCGCGCAAATGACCGCCAAGTTTGTTGCGTTTGCCGATTTTATGACTCGCCCGCTGTCGTTAGAGAGCTGGAAAGCATTCAGGGATGAACTTGGGAAGATAGACGTACATTTCGATGGCGTTCGGGCGCGCATCGGCGAGGCCGATTCCGTCTATGCGGAGAGCGCACAAAAAGTATCAGCTTCCGAACAGGCTAAAACCCAAGCTATAGAAACCGAAGCGATCAAACAAAAAGAAGCATTCAAAACCGTGCAGGACGCAGTCAAGGCGCTGACCGCCAGTATCGACGCCGACACCAAGGCGCAAACTGCAGCGATTGCGCAAGGGCTGGCTGAACGCCTGGCTGCGATCGACGCGATGAATCGCAGCGAAGCGCAAAAAGACACGTTGCGTGTGGCCGCCAAGCTGGAGGCGTCCGATCTTGAGTTGCAATTACAGCAACAGGCCAGCGTGGCCAAACTGGCATTGATCGATCAAGAGTATCAAGCGGAACTGGCCGGCGCCGCTAAAAATGCTGCCCGTACTGCAGAAATAGAAAACCAAAAAAGACAAGACAAGTTGGCGGTTTATACCGGTCTGGCCGACTATTACCAGGGCGAAGTCGGCCGCTTGTCCCAAGTCTACGCGACGGAATACCAGGCGGCACAACAAGCCAAGCAGCAATTGCAAGCCTTGAACCAAAGTCACGAACAAGCCTTGTTTGAAGTCAAGTTGATGGGCATGACCGAGCGTGAAAAGCTGGATGCTGAGGAGTCTCGTTTTAATGAACTCACGCGAAAAATTGAGGCTGAACAGCGCAAGGGGGATCAGGCCGATCAAGAAAAAATCAAGGGATGGTTGATAGAGGCAAAAGGCTTGCACGATAACATCACCAGCGCAGTCAAGGACTCCGGAGATGCACAGTCAGAAGTCCGCGGACGTATCGACAAGCTATTCAAGATCGAACAGAAAACCTTGGTCGATACGGCCAACGCCCATACACAAAGTGCTGAGCGCGCTAAGCAGGCATGGGCTGAAACTGCCGATATGTTGGAGGCGACGCAAAAAACAATCGCAGGTATTACCGAATCGCTGAACAAGGATTATGCGTTAAAGATCGGCATCGACAGTGCCAGTTTAACGGCCGCTCAATCCGCCATTGCCGCGCTGACTGCACCGGCGGAAAAAGTCATCACGATCCGTACGGTTGAGGCAAATGGCAAGGAGCCGGCAGCACAAGCCACCGACGCAGGCAATGCGCCTGCGGCACAGGCGACCGGCGGCCCGGCAGGCTTACCGACCGGCGAGCCGTGGCGTCTTGCTACCGGCGGAACGGTCGGTGACTTCATGCGCCGATTAGACGGCCATAAGCCGTTGGCCGGACTGCTGCCCGGTTACGGTGGCGGCGACAAGGTTAAGGCGCTCTTGGAGCCCGGCGAATTCGTTGTCCGCAAGGAGGCGGTACAAAAGTTGGGGCTTCCTTTTATGGCATTGGTCAACGCGGGCCGGGTTCCGGTCGGCGATGTGATTCGCCGCGCATTGGGTGGCCCGGTTGATGAGCCTAATTGGGACATGATCAATAGCCAGTTATTCAATATCGTCCAGTCGTCTGCCCGATTAGGCTCGGCTGGTGCGGGCAACATCCAGGCCGTCGCATCGGGCCAGGCCCAGCGCAGTGATAGCATTATCTGGAAGGCCATGACCACACAAATTGAGGATTTGCTAAAGCGTGCCCATGCGCCCTGGCTCAAGGATGAGGCGATTGATGTGTTACGGCTGGCCACCGAGGAGTTTCAGCATAACGGCGCTGAAGCCGATATGGAGGTGATAAAAAATCGCATCAAACAGATGATTGATAAGCGTGTCGCTCAAGTCGTACCATCCTCCGCAAAGCAAATCGCAGCACTGCCGGCCGGGAAAACCTTGGGCGAGGTGTTAAAGTCTCCGTCCGTCGGCGTTACACCGTTTGCCGATATCCGTGCCGCCATGCAACAGCGGGCTAACACGTTTAGTGTACCCATGCCGGTTATACCGGCTCAGCCTGTTGCTTCAGCCAGTCAATCGACAGCATCCGGAAACACGATGCGTGTGCAGTTTGTCTCTCCGGAAAACTCAAAATCAGAGGGCGTGTTTAAGCCATCGGATGCAACGGCATTATTGAGAGTGCTGAAAGATGCGGGAGCCCGGACTGTATGATGCTGGACGCTATAGAGCTGCCCGAAGACCTGATCTGGTCGGATGAATTTGCCTGGAACCCGGTGCAGCGGACCAAGTCTTATACGTTAACCGGGGCTTTGGTTTTGGAAACCGGCGTCAAGCAGGCGGGGCGGCCGATCACCTTGGTAGGCGGAGCCGATGCCGCTTGGATCGACCGTACTACACTCACCGCGCTGCAGACGAAACTGGCTACAGACGAAACGATGACATTGACGCTGAACGATGCGCGCGTATTCAGCGTGGTGTTCGAAAGCGATCAACCGATTGAAGCGACGCCGGTGATTGACTACTCGACGCCTGCCGGCACTGACTGGTATTCCTTAACTCTTAAGCTCATGCAGGTTTAAAAATGGCTGACATTTTCGCGGAAATACACGCGCTAAACGATTTTTATAGCAATTTCAGGTTCGTCACTCGCACTGATCGTCTGCGTCGTGAGCGCGTGCTCGACCTGGACGGTTTAACACATGCTCTAGCTCAATCAGCAGACGCTGTAGGTTCTGTTTATCCTGCATCTCAGGCGGAACCTGCGCCACAGCCTGTTCCCAAAGCCCTACATAATCATCACGCAGACGGGCCAGGTCAATGTTCGGTTGTTCGAATACAGCAAGGGCAAACGCACGTAACGATAGAACTTCGCTCGTGAGTTTTTTCAGGGTGTTGTGTTGGTCTACAACGGCTTGCTCAAGTTGTTGTAAGCGGTCCATAAAGATTTAAGTAAAAGGTTAAAGAATGGCAATCTTATCAGGCGACATTAAGTTATTAAAATCCGACACGATGTCGGACGCGCCGGAAGGCGGCGGCGCGATCACAGGGCAGGTGATTATCGACGGCGAAAGCAATAACATTTTCGACGATATCTCTACCCTGGATCGGGTCTACGGCGCTGTCCACATGCGCAAACTATTCCCTGCCGTGCAAACGCCGAGCGTCGATCGATATTTCGGCTCGCACGTCATTATCAGCAAACTGCCGGGCGACAGTAAAATTGGCGTCAATTTATTCAACACCGGCGACTATTTCGACCGCCGCCCTTCGGCCAAAAGCCGGGTTGAGAATTATCGTGCGCGAGGACCTTTGTATAGCGGTTTTTTGTGGGCTACCCAATACCAGGGTAGCCGGGCCATTGTGATTTTTCAGGGCGAGACTGCGGCAAAGCCGGGCATCGGCGATGTGTTGGATTTGGTGACAGCCACTACATCGCAGGCGGTTAAGATTACAAAAATGACCGATTCAGTACAAACATTCTCCGACGGCACCGGGGCGTTCCAGCGCCGCATCCTCGAAATTGAAATATCCGATGTGCTGGTTACCGACTTCGTCGGCGCACAAATCAGTAAAGCGGACCCCACGTCCCCGGCCGCGGTGATTTACAAGACCGTAGTGGCTAATGCGGCTCGGTATTACAGCGCGAGGCCATTAGCGATACCGGCGGCATCGGGGTCGTTAACGATTAAGACCGATTCGGTCTATTCGCAAGTGGTGCCGTCTTCGCAATCGGAACTGCCGCTAATCGATATTGGCGCCGGAGGTAACGCTATCCCTTTAATTGAGAGCAGTAGTGCCGATGTCACCATTAATGTGGCTAATTCCGGTAGTACGTCTGTTTTGATATTTTCCCGTTATCTCGGTAGCCCTATTACTCCGGGTACGCTCAGAATTGTAATGGTGGCTGTAGGCACCTTAACTGATATTGCCGGATCATTGATGTATAACGGTATTGCGTACGGCACTGTTATTTATGCCACCGGAGAACTTAAATTTAAATTCCCTGCAAACCCGGCACCGAGTTCCGCTTTATCTTGCACGTTCCGCCCGGCTGCTGCCCCTATCCGCGTAGCTGATACGACATCTATCCGCGTCACCGCTGCAAATCGGGGCTACGTGTGGACGATCAACCTCAACCCGGCCCCTAAACCGGGTGCATTGTCAGTCAGTTATCGTGCCTTAAATACCTGGTATGAATTACACGACAACAGCAACGGCGGTTTGATCGCTGAAGAAGTCGGTATCGGCTCGGGTAGCCTTAATTACGTGACCGGCTCAGTCACGTTGACCACTGGGGCGCTGCCGGATGCGGATAGCGATATCATTTTTGCTTGGGGACAAGCGGCCGATTTCTTTAATCGCTCGGCTATTACGCCCGGGAAGGTGAAAGTGACTCATCCTCTTGGCCAGGCCGGTTTCGATGCCTCAACGTTGACAATCGATTGGGATGACGGCGATGCACGGACGGCATCGGTTAATGCGGCCGGTGTAGTTTCCGGAGATGCTACCGGGCAGCTTAATTTAACGACCGGACTGCTTGAATTTAGCCCGGCGGCATTACCCTTGGGCGGGACTGACTTTACCGTTGCTTACAATCACGGCGCTGCAATCAGCAAAACGCTAAGCGAATTTAATGTGTCCGGAAATATGATCACCTTAGATCTGGGCGATACCAATATCATTCCAGGATCATTGAAGATCACCTGGTCGGCGCCTTGGGCCGCCGATCCTCAGTACACCGTGCCGGTGTCATCCGGTACACTTCAACAGCAGGATGCCGACGATGGTGCCGGGGTTTTGCGGGGTGGGCGGTCATCGTCGATCGACTACACAGCCGGTACATTGACTTTTGACCCGACCAGTAGCGTCACCTATAAAGCCGCTAATTGGTTTAGGAGTGGCCATACGCCGGTTGTCGGTAGTATGGCCGAAGGCCTGTATAACACTATTACCGGCTACAGTGATGCCAGCGTACAGACCTCAGTCCCGTCTGCTTTCAGCGTTATCTACAGGACGGCGTCGGCGGGGTCAACGGCTAATGAAACGTTAACATTATCAACTATCAAACTGGATTTAACACCAGGCTATGCCGAAGCCATTGTGGCAGGTTCAGTGCGCTTTGCGTTGGGTCCACGTACGTACGTGGATCGTAACGGTCAGCTCTATTACGATATTGATGCTGTCACCGGCGCGGGCACTTATGCCGGTACGATAGACTACAGCACCGGAGATTGCATTGTGACCGCCTGGGCGCCACTGGCATCGGCCGACATAACCTTGCAATCGTTACTGACTACAATGAATTTCCAGCCGATTGAGTTTGCGATCGGGCGTACACCGGCGGCGCCGGTCAAGGTTGGCGTTTTCCAGATCAGGGCAACGCCTGCAGACGGCGGCGGACAAATATCGGCAACGGCGGCGAGCAATGGCGACATTATTGCCGGCGATATTGATGGATTCATCGAATACGAAACCGGCGTCTGGCGAGTGCGTTTCGGTCAACGGGTGGCGGCGGCGGGCCACGAAGCCGAGCCGTGGTTCGATCCGGACGCAGTTGTCGAAGGCCACATTTTTAAACCCCGTTTTGTCTACGCGGATACCATTTTGTACAGTACTGTGGCTTACACCTATTTGCCGCTTTCTTCGGCGATTCTCGGCCTGGACCCGGTGCGTTTGCCTTCAGACGGACGGGTTCCGGTTTACGCTCCCGGTGACGTTGTGGTCATTCTTAACGATCAAACTACCGTCGGCACGTTTACCAGCGGACAAGCCATCAATCTGGGTGCCGATCGGGTAAGACTCGCTAAGCTCACTGTTAAAGATGCGGCGGGCAACCCTCTTGCGGCCGCTAAATATCTCGCTGATCTGGATACAGGTGCTATCACATTCGGCGATTTGAATGGCGTCTCGCAACCGTTGACTATTGTCGACCGCATTGAAGACATGGCCGTATTAAGCGATGTACAGATTACCGGCACTCTATCGCTATCCAAGCCGATCACTCATAACTTTCCGTTGTCGGGAACTTTGGTATCAAACGCTATTGTGTACGGCACTCTCTATGCACGGACCTCGGTGCCGTTTACCCAGCAAACCTGGACCGGGGTGTGGTCCGATGCGCGGGTCGGCAACAGCATAGCGGCTCAGTACAACAATACGCAGTACCCCATTCTGGTCGATAACGCCTCGGCCATCCAGGAGCGCTGGGTGGTGGTATTTACGTCGGCCTCGGCGTTTACGCTAACCGGCGAGCATATCGGGCAGATTATTTCCGCCGGCTCGATTGCAACTCTCACAGCGCCGATTAATCCCAATACCGGGCAGCCTTACTTCAGTATTCCTGCGGCGGGCTGGGGCACAGGCTGGGCATCCGGCAACGTGATGCGCTTTAACACCTATTCATCCAATGTGCCGACCTGGGTGATCCAGGCTATCGCTCAAGGCGAGGCTACGGACGATGATTATACCTTCGCCCTGGAGTTCAGGGGCGACATCAATGCTTAACAAGAGGAGACCTTTATGAGCGCATTAGCTTTTTCAACAGCATTGAGAAACAGTCGGGCGCAATGCATTGCCGCTGCGCTCGATGCCGGCGCAACCCCCGGAAAAATCCTGCTATACACCGCACCTCGGCCAGCCACCGGCGCCGCTATCACTACGCAAACGCTGATCGGCACCTGTATGCTGTCGGACCCGTGCGGTACAGTGTCAAATGGTGTGCTGGTATTCGATGACATTAACGATGACGACTTGGCCGACGCGACCGGTGTGATTGCCTGGGCGCGAGGCGTGGATGGCGATGACGCATTTGTGTTGGATATGTCCTGCGGCATCGAGGGCAGCGGCGCGGCGTTAATATTTAACACGTTGTCCGCGCAGATGGGTGGGGCTATTCAGATTCTATCGGGGTCTATTACCGAGGGTAATGTGTAATGGTAGGTGATCCGCATTTCAGTAATGTGTCGCTGTTGCTACACATGGATGGCGACAATAACTCAACGGCATTTATTGATAGTTCATCTGCATTAAAAACAGTGACCAGTCATGGCGATGCTAAGATAAGCACGGCGCAGAGCAAATGGGGAGGGGCATCGGCATATTTCGACGGGACTGGTGATTACCTCACCGTCCCTCACTCGACAGGGTTGGACCTAACGACAGGTGATTTCACCATAGACGCGTGGGTTTACTGTACCGCATTAATAGCGTTCACTCAGGAGATTATCGATAAAGACGGCGTTTCAGGGTCTAGCTATCCCTCATACGCTCTTGGTATAACCTCAGGTGGTTATCTGTGGGCGTTTCTGGGTAACGGCGGCGGAGTATCGCCTGCTGGCACAGCGTATACCGGCTCATCCACCGTAACATTGAATGTTTGGCACCACGTAGCACTTGTAAAAACGGGCTCAACCTGCAAGGGGTATTTAGACGGCGTTCAACAATGGTCGAGTACGGCGGCAACAATGTACAACGGTAGTAAGCCGTTGATGATTGCTAGTTATCAGGGGCAGTCATCGGGAACATCGTTTAGAGGTTACGTCGATGACCTGCGTATAACCAAAGGCATCGCACGATACATCACCGACTTTACCCTCCCTGCCGCCGCGTTTCCAGGACAGGCATTACTCTCTATCTCTGGTTTGATCTCTGAGTCTCTAGCCGCCAATATCTTCATAGCCCGTGCTTACGATGTGGAGACAGGGGTATTGGCCGGCAGCAAAGCGTTTACTGATACCAATGATTTTACTATCGATATAACAATAGATGCCAAAGCCTGTAACGTCACAGTAGGCGTTAATTACAACATTTGGGAACCTGAGACCGTCTACGGCCTGGATGACTTAGTATTTCCTACCAATCCGGTTGCCAAGCCCTACTACTACAAGCGCATTGCCTCCGGTACATCGGGTGCAACAGAACCCGTATGGCCGACAACGCCCGGTGGTTTTTGCAATGATGGGGCTGTATCCAATGCTTGGGAGCTGGTGGAAAGGTTGGTGCAACCGGTAACGCACGGCCCTTTAATCCCATCATAAATGACTTATACGCCCACTTCTGATTTCGAGCTGTCAGGCGGCGATTACACGCCGTCTACGGTCTTTGATTTCAGTATTAATCTGGCTGGTAATCTGACTGCTACAACCGACGCAGCTATTGCAGAGTTTATTGGTGTAATTCCTGGTGTCCATTCCGATTTATTAGCCACAACCGATGCGGCTATCGGTTATTTTGTCGCGACCAATGCGCCTCAAGGCGTTCTGTCTGCACAAATTGATGATGCGGTTGCCGCGTTTGCTGGCAGCAACGAATTTAAGCCAAACTTCATTCTTGTAGGCGGCTACACGCCGTCTACGCTCTTTAACTTCAACGGCACTGCTAATTTACAGGGGATTTTATCTGCGGCAGCTGATGAGGCTGTCGCTGTTTTTACTGGCAGCAACCCGGTAATCATCAACCTCGCTACCACAACAAATGCTGTAGCGGCTTTCGTTGCCAAGAACATCAACAACCACGGAGCTTTTTTTGTCACAACCGATGAAGCTAGCGTAAATATTGCCGGTAGCTATGATCCGCACGTAGAGCGGTTAACAGTCTCTACCACTTTCAGTCGGCAGGAAAGTACGGTAGGGGTGCCTTTGTCAATATCGTCGCCACGCGATCAAGCGGCATATTTTCCATCCCAGTGGGCCTTTGTTCAAGAGCAAACGATACCTGCAAACCTTGCCACGTCGATTATTTACGAGCACACCGACCTACTGCCCGTGGTTGTTGCTGGGCAGGTAGATCAAGCGACGCCGCTAGGGACATCCGTATTAGTTCCAACGGAGTCACTAACCCGGCAGGATTACACGCTGACCGGCGACAACGAACAAGCTGTACCTTTATATGTAGATGCTACCGCCGAATTTAATGAGCTGGTATTTACTTACAAGGGTTCCAGTCATCCCGTGCATGATATGGGCATCACTATTCATGACGACCTACACAAGGTTTACGATGAGCCATCGTTAGCGTTCCGCTACACGCCCAGTGTTAATTTTCTATTGCAAAGTAACGAGGACTACAGTCCTGACAACCCGTTTCTTTGGCCGTACATAGTGCCGGAAATCTTTCTGCAGGTATCTCAGCAACGCGGTGTGATACGGTCGGCAGTCAGCGCCCACTTCCAGTATGCCTCACAAATGGGATTGGAAATTCGCTCAAACGTCCAGGACGCCATGCAACCTTGGACAGGCGGCAGCAGCACGTGGGAGCCAGGCGGCGTATTCCCGCCGCCACCGCCTCCGGTTGACCCGCCCGGCCATGTCACAATACATATACCTGCACAGGATGCCTATATCATGCAACATACACTTTCTGTCACTCTACTGGATTCCACCCCGATCTCGATGTCGTCAGTCAGCCTCAGTCTCGATGCTGATTCTTATGCCTGGCAGTTCAACGGTACTTTGCTCGATAAAGCCGATCTGGACAAAGTCCAACAAATCGGCACCGATGAGCCGGTACAGCTGATTATTACGATTAATGGCTACCCTTTTAAAGTCCTGGTGGAGCGTATCCACGAAACGCCGGAGTTCGGGAAAAGCAACATTACATTGTCTGGAAGGGGCTTAACCGCACTGCTTGGCCAGCCGTACGAACAACCCGCCAGCGCCACCCAAAGCAGTGACCTGACCGTCCAGCAACTCGCTGAATTGCAATTACCGACCGACTGGACAATCAACTGGACTGCAGCTACATGGGTAGTGCCCTCCGGTGCGTACAGTTACATACATCAAACCCCTATCCAAGCGTTAGCTGGTTTGGCTGCCGATATTGGTGCTATGGTGGTGCCCAATCCGAATAACCAAGTCATTAATATCATGCCGCGTTATCCTGTGTTGCCCTGGGATTTTGCCCTATTGTCTCCCGATGTGACTATTCCTGATTCAGTGGCAATCGGCTTAGTGCGTAGCAATGTCGCGCCGTATCAAGCCAACGGCGTTTATGTCCACGGCTCAGAGGTGGGCGGTACATTAGCGTGGTGCCGGCTGGATGGGACAGACGGCGCAAGGCTGGCGTCTACTGTAAGTAATGCCTTGATGACTGATGTCGTGGGTTGCCGGGCGCTGGGCGAAAGGATCATTGCCGGGCAGTACGAACAGCCGTCCATCCAGGCAGTCACCTTGCCCTTGGACGGCGAGACAGTGCCTTTATTAAAGGTGGGCCAATTCGTTGAAATCACGGTTGACGGCGTGGGTGTGCGCGGTATCATCAACAGCGTCAGTATTCAGGTCGGCTTAGGCAGCGTAAGACAGACTATCCAAATCGGCGAGGAAACAACAAACACTTGGGCTATGTTCAAAGAGCTGCTACCACGTGATCCTTTACTGGTTGCCACCCTATCAGTCACCGATGGCACCACGTCGCTGATGACATTGCTTGATAATGGCGTGGTACGAGTCAGAGGCACCGGTACCATAGGGGGCAAATATTACATCCGAGGCGGGAAAATAGATGGCGCGGCGCCAAATATGAGTCAAAATGAGGTGATTTTATAGAGGCACTGGATTTGGCTGTAATATTCCGCAAAATTACTTATTCTTAGCCGCAAAGTTAACGATTTACATATAATTAATTTGGGCATATCGCATTACTAAATCATCGACAATTATAGCGCAAAAAACAGCCAAATATCGCGCCGCGCTACAGTTCTCGATAAAAGCTCCGGTGCTCGGCGCGGCAAACGGGAGAAATACGGTCCGTGCGTAACATCAGTCAGTAAGATAAGACACAAAAAACACCACGAAGACGGCAAGAAAATTGACCTTCGTGGTGAAATTTTTTAGCTATTGCATAGGCATCAATGTCCAAACTAAACCCCCAACAACAAGCCGCTGTTAAAGCGATTGATCATCCCTTATTGGTGCTGGCCGGCGCGGGCAGCGGCAAAACGCGGGTGATTACCGAAAAAATCGCTTACCTGGTCAAGCAGGGCCTGCCTGCGCGCCATATCGCGGCGGTAACTTTTACCAATAAAGCCGCGCGCGAAATGAAAAGCCGGGTTTCCAAACTGCTGGATGACAAGCAGCAGCGCGGCCTACGAGTCTCTACCTTTCACTCCCTGGGCCTGGATATATTACGGGCGGAGTCCAAGACGCTGGGCTATAAAGCCGGAATTACCCTGTTTGACGAGCAGGACAAGTACACGCTGCTGCGTAACTTAATTAGCCACGGCGCAAAAGATTGCGACATCGACAACATCGATAGCTATTCCCGGCAAATCGGCCAATGGAAAAATGCTTTTGTCACGCCGGAGCAATCCTTAACTATAGCTAAAGCCAACGAATACCCGGCGGCGCGTCTTTACGTGGATTTTACTCGCAGCCTGAAAGCCTACAACGCGGTCGATTTCGACGACCTGATTTTATTGCCTGTGTTGCTGTTTCAACAGCATCCGGCCATTCTGGAAAAGTGGCAAAACAAAATCCGCTATTTGCTGGTCGACGAATACCAGGATACCAATATCACTCAATACCAGCTGGTGCGCCTGATCGCCGGTAACTTGGGCCGGTTTACCGTGGTCGGCGACGACGACCAATCCATTTATGCCTGGCGCGGCGCGCAGCCGGAAAACCTGGCGCAATTGCAAAAAGACTATGCCCGCCTGCAAGTCATCAAGCTGGAACAGAATTACCGCTCCACCGGACGCATCCTGAAGGTCGCCAACCAGCTGATCGCCAACAATCCCCATGCCTTTGAAAAAAAGCTGTGGAGCGAGCTGGGTTACGGTGATCCACTACGGGTTTTAAGCCATAAAGACGAGCAAATTGAAGCCCAGCAGATCGTGTCCGAGATCATCCATCACAAGTTCAAAACCGGCAGCAATTACCAGGACTATGCGATTTTATACCGCGGCAACCATCAGTCCCGCTTGTTCGAAAAAGGTTTAAGGGAAAACAATATCCCGTATTTCATCAGCGGCAGTACCTCGTTTTTTGCTTATTCGGAAATCAAGGATATCCTCGGTTATCTGCGCTTGTTTGTTAACCAGGACGACGACGCAGCGTTTTTGCGCGTGATCAACACGCCCAAGCGCGAAATCGGCCCAAGCACCTTGGAAAAGCTCGGCGCGTATGCCAATGAACGCCATATCAGCCTGTTTGCGGCCAGCACCGAATTTGGTTTAAGCCAAAAGCTGTCCGAAAAAGCCATGCACCGGCTGACAAAATTCCGCGACTGGACGCTCGATACCGCCGACCGCATCGAGCGGGGCGATACCTTTGCGGTCATCGAACAGTTCATCGACCAGATCGGCTATTCGCAATATTTGCAGGAAGAAAGCAAAACGAAGGAATCCGCCGACCGTAAAATAAAAAACGTCTACGAGCTGGTCGAATGGCTAAAACGCATCGCCGACAAGGAAACCGACGGCCAAAAACCGCTGGCGGAAATCGTCTCCAAAATCATGCTGATGGACATCATGGAACGCAATCAGGAAGACGAGGCCAGCGACCAGGTCAGTTTGATGACCTTGCATGCCGCCAAGGGGCTGGAATTTCCGCATGTGTTTTTGATCGGCATCGAAGAAAACATCCTGCCCCACCAAAACAGCATCGAAACCGACAACATCGAAGAAGAACGCCGCCTGGCTTACGTTGGTATCACCCGCGCCCAGCGCACCTGCACGTTCAGCTACTGCACCCATCGCAAACGTTACGGCGAAATCGCCGAATGCGAGCCCAGCCGGTTTTTAAGCGAATTGCCCGCAGACGACCTGGAATGGGTCAACAAAAAACAGCTGGACCCGGAAGTCGTCAAAGAGCGCGGCAAGGCAAGCTTGGCGCACTTGAAAACAATGTTGTCGTAATTGCTGCGCCGATCGGTTAGAATACACGCTACGCGCCCGTAGCTCAGCTGGATAGAGTACAGCCCTCCGAAGGCTGTGGTCGGACGTTCGAATCGTCTCGGGCGCGCCATTTATGACTCACTTCTACTGTCTTATGTTTGCCTAACTTGAGTTTGGTGACCGGAAGACAGGCTTCACACATTAGCTATTCTTTGTTTTTAAATTTGTCATTTGGAATATGCTCAACCTGTTCTTCAATATTGCATTGAATTACTGTGGCATAAAATGAAATATAAATACCGCTTTTCAAAATATTAAGACCCTCGCAGCCTTAGCCCAATACGCATAATTACCAAACAACGCGACGTAAAATAATTGATTAACACACTGATCAACTACAGTTGATTCAACTTGTCCGCGCATTTGGTTCATGTCTGCCGACCCGAACGGCTTCAATTCTGCTGCGTCGTCAAACTGAAAAAATGTCGTTCAAGACGTTAATGACGTGTGTTGACAGGTCGAAGAATTTCACCGCGAACTCAAACAGCTGATCGGCTCCGAAAAATGCCAATGCCGCAAGGCCCGTTCTCAACGAAATCACATCGCTGGCTGCTAGCCTATACAATGGGCTTATGTTTTTCCACAACCGGCCGATAACGATTTTGCTTTGCAGATTTAGAAAGCAGATTCGTAATCAATACCGATAGGAATAAGCATATGAAAGCTGAAATACAAGACGAGTTTTACTCTGAAATTGAATGCCTTACGAACCTCATTGAAAAAATAGACAGCTCTCAGGACTTCAAAAATCCACGAGAGTTGATTGCTTATACATTGACATCGATCATTGATGCTAATCGTGTTGGCGCTGATTGAAATTGACCAGGCGTTTTAAGACAAGGATAGTTTTGAGCTCCTTCTATGGATGAATGGGCGTATCTAAAAAAATTACTTTGAAACGAAGACGAAGCGGCCATTATTATCCGCGGTAACCGGCGACTTTTGCCCGGTCTGAGATAAATCTATTTTGGATGCGGCTTAATCGCAGATATTTGACCGTCTACTAAACGAAGCCAAAGTTATTTGAGGTGCCTTTGTCCGGAAATCGCTCGTTGTTGCTCGGGACTGAGCAAAAATACCCTGATCTTCAATTCACGGCAGCAAAACAAAGTGGTATGAATCAACTGTATGGCGCACATGCCGACCGCCCATAGCGCCAGGATCGAAAGCAGGACCGTTTCGGCATAAGCCGGCACGACGCCTTTTAGCGTAATATGCATAATCAAAAGCATCGCACTAAGACTGATCGAAATAACATTGCACGGTTTATAAGCAGTCCCTATCAGGATATTACGCAGAATGTCGCCATTGTATTTCAGCACAAGCGCGGCACTGACCAGTAAACCGTAAATCCATTGCTGTCCTCCTTCGGCAGCGACCAGTAAAGACCAGATAACCAGCGGGCCGATGCCGAGCATCATGCAAAACAGGCCGGTTTTTTTGCCGCGTATTTTGGCGATTGCGCTCCAGCCCGCACTGACAAAGCCCAGGCATCCGACTGCGATGAGTACATAAATGTCAAATTCTGACGAAGATATCAGTGAAGGAATCAGCGTAGCGCTTGTGAAAATGCTGATCACCAGAAAGTTCGCTTCCATTGCGCCGAAGACCGGGAGAATAAGCGCGCGATTTTCCCTGCGCTCCAGGTTGTTGGCGGTCCAGCCGAAACCATAACACAGCGTCAATATGCCGAGAAGATGGGGCGGAGCGTTCAAAGCCAGAAACAGCCCTATAGGAATGGTAAAGCCGATAAAACAATCGAACCAATGATCGTAGAAATCGCCCAAGGGCGTTTCCACTTTCCAGTAACGGGCGTACATGCCGTCCAGACTGTCGCAGATGCAATAGACAAAAGTCAATGCGATAGCGATACTGAAAGTTGCTGCGTGCGGCAGGGGCAGGCAAGAGTCGAACTGGTCCAGGTAAATCATTAAAAAAGCAATCCATGCCGATAAGTGCCCGATAAAAGTAAAAATATTTGGAGACAGGCCGGAAGGTAAAAGGCGCAACAAGCGGTCATTAATTACCCTATTGAAATACGGCTGAACCCATGATCGATCGCTGCAATTAAAGATATATTGGTGGACACGGGAACGGTCTTCGAAGCTGAAATTCATGGTGTTATCGGCGCAAAAAGTCTTTGTTAAAAAATGTATTCCCGGGAAGGACGCTTTTAGTAGTTCAACCCGCGCAAAGAAAGCGGGTAAGTCGGCTGATCAGATAATCGGGTGCGATGCGTTTTAGCAGGTACGCGGCCCTGGCGTCCCAGCCCAAAGGATAGCGCAGTTTGGAACTATTGCTGGCGGCCGCGCGGTATACCGTTTCGGCAATCCGTTCGGCCGAATTGCCGAAACGGTAGAAGCGATCCATGCGAGCGAGTGAGCGTTCGCAGTGAGGTTCATAAGCCGCTAAGGCGCTGCTGTCTTTGGAGCGCGTATGAAAATCGGTTTTGACCACGCCGGGCTCCACCAATTTGACGCGGATGCCGAAAGGCTCCAATTCGTAGCGCAATGATTCCGAAAAACCTTCCACCGCCCATTTGCTGGAATGATAGAGACTGTAGTACGGAAAGCACGAGTATCCGGACATAGACGATATATTGACCAAAGCGCCGTTGCCGGCTGCGCGCATCGAAGGCAGCACCGCGCGAGTTACCGCCATCAACCCGAACACGTTCACCTCGAACTGGCGGCGAACCTGCATCTCGTCGGCGGCTTCGAACGGGCCTATAAGTCCGTAGCCTGCGTTGTTAACCAGCACGTCGATTCGTCCCCAACGTTCCAGCACTTCATTCACTGCGGACTGGATGGACTTGGGATCGCATACGTCCAATTGCGGCCGGATCAGTCCGGGGCGTTCGCCCAATATGTGGTCTTGCGTCGGATCGCGCATCGAGGCCGCGACATTCCAGCCTTGGCGATGGAAATAGTCGGCGGTGGCGAGGCCGATGCCGCAGGAGGCGCCGGTGATGAGTACGCATTGGGTCATGTCATTAAGATTCTGTTGGTTTAATAAATTGTACGAATGTCCACGAAAGACACAAAAAGCACGAAAAATAGGTCCAGGATTTCACGGGCCGGTTCAGTCCTCAGGCTAAAAGATCCGCCGAGTAGGGCGTGCCGTGCGCGCCTTGAATTCTCTCAAGGCGCGCACGGCACGCCCTACCAATCAGCTGCGGTCAAACAGATTATTGCCCGCGCCAAACACATTGCCCGGATCAAGCTCCCGTTTCAGCGCCACCAAGGCATTTTTCGTCGATTCGGAATAAAGTTGCGATATAAACGGCGCACGCAGTTTGCCTATGCCGTGATGATGGGACAGGCTGCCGCCGTTGGCCAGAATAACCGCCCGCATGGCTTGTTCGACGGCATGGAATTTCCGATCGGGATCCTGCATGCCGAATATCGAGGCGCCATGCGTAAAATAAATGCACGCGCCGGTCGGATAAATCTGGGTAACCCTGGCCGACACATACGGCTTGCCCTGAAAACCGTAGCGCTCGTGCTCCCGCTCCGCCGCCAGCTTGACTTCGTCGCAGATGGTCTCGATGCAATCCCAGGAAGCCGAGGTTTCATAGGTTTCGCCGATGATGCTGTAGCGCATCAAAAAATCCCGGATATAAGCAATCGCATAGGTCAGCTGATAGCCGCGCCGGCCGTTTTCCGCGCCGCCGTAAAGTGCGCCGTAACGGCGAACCAGCTTATCCAACGCGCGCCGCTGGGCGATAACTTCATCGGTGCTGCCTTCAAGCACGATGGTCGCGGCCGCCAGCGTTTCCAGATCGAACTTTTTAACCGACGTCAGCAGCCATCGTTGCAGGCGGTGCTTATAATCGGCCCAGCCGCTTAGCGCCGGTTTCAGCGATTGAGCGAAGCGGAATTGCGGGTTATCGACCAGCCGGATGCTGGCGGGCCAGATAGTGCCTTTGGACAACTCCTGCAAAAAAGCAATGCCGGTCGAAAAATCGCGAAACAGGATCGATTGGTATTGGGTGACTTCGGGTAAAGGGCGCAGCTTTAACACCGCTTCAGTGACCAGGCCGAAATTGCCTTCGCTGCCGAACAGCAAATGATGCAGACGGCTTCCGGCGGACACGCGCGGCGCCCGCATCGCTTCTTGCAACGTCCCCGATGGCGTCACCACCGTCATCGATTCAACCACGTCTTCGATGTTGCCGTAGCGGTTCTTCTTCATGCCGCTCGCATTGGTCGCAATCCAGCCGCCGACCGTCGAAAACTCGATGCTGTCCGGCTCATGGCCCAGCGTGAAACCTTCGGCACGAAGCTGTTGTTCTAAATCCGCGCCGCAAATACCCGCCTGCACCGTGACCCGCATGTTGCCGTGTTCCAGGCTGATGATGCGATTCATCCGGCCGGTGTCGACAGCCACCACCATGCGCCGCTCGTCGGCCGGAACGCGCAACGCATTGCTGACGCTGGTGCCGCCGCCATAAGGCAGCAGGCAGACATCGTGCTCGGCCGCCAGCTGCACCAAAGCTTGCGCTTGTTCGGTATCGGCGCAATAAAAAACCGCGTCGACCGGTTTCGGCAGCTCGCCGTAAAGCACTTGGTAGACTTCATCGACAGTGGTTTGTCCGTGGCTATGCGGCAAACGCACTGCGTCGGCAAAACTGATCTGCTCTGCGGGAAATTCCAGAGCCAATGCCGCGCAAAAAGCCTCGTTGCGCTTGGGCTCAGGCAGTTGAACCTCGGCGCGTTCGATGATCGGCTGTTCCGTCGGCAAGCGCACTTTCAGCAAGCTTTCGACGAACGGGATGAAATAGGGCATCGCATAACCGCATATCGAGTAGCGATTGCCGGTCAGCGCTACGGAACCGTCCTGGTCGAGGGTGAAGCGGGTATCGCGAAAGCCCCAGCGATGAGGTTCTCTTTGATTATTCGGCATGGACTGATTCTCTGGGTTATGTGTTTTAGATAGCAAGTGTTTTTCCCTCATCTTTAAGCATAATGACACTGTAGGAGCGGGCCGTGCCCGCGATGTTTGGGGGCAATTGCAGGGCTGTCGCTTCTTCATCGCGGGCACGGCCGGCTCCTACATTGCTTAACTTAATAGCAGTGACGCGCTACGTGGAAATGAAATAAGTCTACATCACAAAAATCCGCTGTTTTCAAAATAGAGCAAATAACTCTCCAGTAATTCCGCGGAAGAATGAAAGCCGATCCCGGCTTGCGCGCAAATTTCGCGGCAGTTGCTATCGTCGACCGGCGGGAATTCCGCATGACGCTGGTCCATTCCCGAAATCATGTTCCGGAACGGAATCAATGCATTGCCGCTGTCATCGTCGGTACCGGCCAGGACGCGCTGTTGCCACTCGGCATAAGGCACAATATCCATCGCATAACCTTTAGCACGCAACACCTCGACCACCTCGGCAATAACCAGCGGTTCAGGATGGCGGATATGAAAAGCCTTACCCAGACTCGAAGCGCTCTGCAAGCCTGCGACAATCACCTGAGCCGCAAAATCCACCGGCAGCATCTCGACGCCGTTTTCCAATGCAGGAATGCAACCCAGCTGGATACTGCTTTTCAGGAAACGCGCAACGAACTGGTCGGTGTTCACAAAACGCCCCGAGCTACTGTCTCCGGTCAGCAAGCCTGGGCGATAAACTGCAATAGGCATACCGCTGTCTTCGGCCAGTTTCAGGATATGTTCGGCCACCCATTTGCTTTGTTCGTAACCGTTGACCAGACTCTCGCCTTCACAATCCGGCGGCCACGATTCGAGGGCAGGATCATTATCGCTGCGCGCCTTGCTCATCAATAGGCCCAGCGTGGATACAAAGTGCAAAGGTTTGCGTCGTCCGGCCGCGGCAAAGCGCAGCATTTCGATCGTACCGGAGACATTGCTGGCGCGCAGGTCGCTATAAGGCAAGGTAAAATCCACATGAGCCCCGGCGCTGAGCACCGCATCGACTTCCAGCGTCAACTGCCGATAAACCGCCTCATCCAATCCCATCAACGGCTGCGCAATATCGCCGACCAGAAGCCGTATGCGCTCGATTGGCAATGCGGTAGACAAACCGTAATAGCCGGCATTAGCGCGCAGCCGTTCAAACGCAGCGTCCGTATTTTCCGCGCGCACCAGGCAATAAATTTCACAGTCGGTGCGCTCAAGCAGTTCCGCCAGCAAATAAGCGCCGAGATAACCGGTGGCTCCGGTAAACAAAATATGACGAGGCGGCCAACAGTCGGCGATTTCATCGGCCGGACACCAGTTTTCCGGCAGTTTTACATCGTCCGCCAGCTTGAGAACAGCTTCTTCGACTATTGGTTGGCTTTGTTGTTGCAGGCGCGACATCAAACCGGCAGCGAGTTCTTGCGGGCTGGACGACCGGGTCAGGAAATCCGCGCTCAAGCGCAGCCCGAAGTCGCGTTCGATCCGATTCACCACTTCAACCGACATCAGCGAATCCAGGCCAAGCAACTCAAGACTCGCATCCGTCGATACCTCCGCGGCAGGCAAACTCAAAGACTGGCCTAATTGCCGACGTAAATAATCCAGCAGGAACGGATAGCGTTCGGCGTCGGGCAGGCGGCTAAAATCCTCATCAAGACGTTGCCGGACCGGTGCCTGATGATTGCCGATGCTGCGCAGTTGCTCGGCCAACAGCGGGCGTAATGCCGACGGTGCCGCCTGTCTTAGATAATTTTCCGCCCGTGACGGCAATACCGCCAAAGCCGCTGGCACATCGCGCGACTCAAGTAGCGCGGCCAAAGCTGCAATGCCCTGTTCAGGCGCTATCGTGCCCATGTCGTTGCCATCCTGGTTACGACCTGCAACCAGCCGGGCATGCATACCCGCTTCCGCCCACGGCCCCCAGGCAATACTCAAGGCAGGCAGGCCATGCATTCTGCGCCAGGCCGCGAAGCTGTCGAGCCAGGTATTGGCCGCGGCATAATTAGCTTGGCCGGGATTACCCAGCCAGCCGGAAGCCGAGGAGCAGAGCGCGAAAAAGTCCAGCGGAAGGCCGGCACTAAGCCGGTGCAGATTCCAGGCGCCGCTGACTTTCGAGGCCAACACATTTGCAAAATGCGGCCAGTCCAGATGATGCAACGGCGCATCGTCCGCAACCCCGGCCGCATGGATAATGCCGCGCAACGGCAATGACTTATGCCGGTCCAGCGCTTGTGCCAAGGCTTCAAAGTCGCTGACGTCTACCGCAACATAAGCCGATTTACAGCCCAGCGCTTCAAGTTCCGCTAAAAATGTGGCTCCTTCGTTATCCAGCGGCCTGCGTCCGGTCAGCAACACCGCTCCTGCACCTTGACTTGCCAACCAGTATGCGAAAAACCGCCCCAGACCTCCCAAGCCGCCGGTGACCAGATAAGTGGCGTCCGCTCGCACATTAAAAGCCGGATTCTGCGGCGAACTCAGCCGCAGCAGCACTTTTCCGCGATGTCGGGCCTGGGCCATATAGCGGAATGCATCCGCTGTGTCAGCCCTGGAAAACAAGCGATACGGAAGAGGATGTAAACGCCCGGCAGCCAAGTCGCCGAGTATCGCGGCGATGCCGTCGGCAATCGCGGCCGGTCGGCTGCGCTGCAATTCCACCAAATCAAAATGGTGGTAGCTTATGCCGGGATAGTTCAGGCTCAAGCGTTCTTCATCCCAAATATCCGCCTTGCCGACTTCGACAAAGCGTCCGTTGGGTGCGAGCGCATCCATGCTCGCGGTAATCATGTCTCCGGCCAACGCATTCAGGACGACATCAACGCCGCGCCCGCCGGTCGCAACACGCACCGTATCGGCAAACGCAGTGGAGCGGGAATCGCCGACATGGACAATACCCAAGCTACGCAGATATTCGCGTTTTTCTTCGGAGCCTGCGGTGGCAATGATATGCGCGCCGACGCTGTTGGCGATTTGTATTGCGGCCATGCCGACGCCGCCGGTTCCGGCATGAATCAGCACCCATTCGCCCGAGCGCAAACCGGCCAGCACCCGCAAGCCATGGTAAGCGGTAAGAAAAGCCACCGGCATGCCCGCCGCCTCGTCAAACGACAACTCAGGCGGAAGCTTGAACACCCGATCATCAGAAGTCCGTACGAAGTCGCGCAAACAGCCTTCTTCGGCAAGCAGGCAAAATACCGGATCGCCGACCGCAACAGTTCGCACATTTGCACCGACGCGCACCACTTGCCCTGCGCATTCACCGCCTAAGGCAGTCGCTTCGCCGGGATACATAGCCAAAGCCTGAAGCACGTCGCGAAAATTCAGCGCCGAGGAAACCACGCGGATTTCCACTTCATCGGCGGCAAGTTCGCCGCGCACCGCCTCTTCCCAGACCAAGGCATCCAGCACGCCCCGCGAACGGCTATCGAGTGCTTGGCAACGTTCGCCAGCCGACGCGGGCTTCCAGGGTTGCAGCCGACAGGCAAACGCCGCGCCGTTACGGATGGCTAAGCGGTTCTCCCGGAATTGCGACAGCCATCGGGCAAGTTCTTTGTAGTCGCCAACGTCGTTGTCCAGGTCCAGATCGACGATGCCGACGAATAAATTGGCATATTCGTTGGACAACACCGCATGAATACCGCTGAACAGCCCGGAGTCGAGCCCATTGATAGCATGCCGGTCCACCGGTTGGGCGCCGCGGGTTACCAGCCATACCGCTTTTAAAGATGGCGAGGAAATAGCATCCCGCAATTGACGCAGCAGATGTTCCAATGGCGATTCAAAAGCGCTGTGACGCGGCGCCGGGCTATTGGATTGCGGCGCAAAAATCAGCTTCGTGCAGCACAATACCAGCACCTCGGCATCATGCTCGGGGATTCGATCGTACCAGCTAAACGCTTTACAGCTTTGCCCTACATTCTCCAGGGCACCGGCGATAGCATTGCGCTCAGCCTCTTCTCCAACCAGGCACCATGACAGGTTGGCGGGTTCCGGCTGCGGCGGGTCCAAACGCTGCCACATCAGTCCGTAATTAACCGGCGCGGCCAAGTTGGCGCCGACCAAACGATGACGCGGCACGGCTTTGACCGAGAACCCGGAAATCTCTCCGGCCAAGCGGCCTTGCGCATCGAACAGCCGCAAATTGGCGGTCAGCAGGTCTCGCTCTTGGCTTTCCAGCAGCACCGCATGGCACCAGTGCACCGTTTCCAGGCCGCTGTAAAAATAAACTCGATCGATTGCAACGGGAATGAATAGAGATGCTCCGCTCAGCAACGCTTTGTATTCCTCCGGAATGCAGCGGGTCAAGGTCTGAAAGCAGGAATCTATCAAACCGGGGTGGCCGGATTCGTTTTCTCCGAGCGATTCCGGGTGCGGGCAGAGCCGCGACAATACTTCGCCGGAGCCTGACCAGACCGTGTCTATCCAACGATAGATCGGGCCCAGGTGGTAACCCAACTGCCAAAAACCGTCATAAAAATCGTTGCCCGTCATCTGTTCGCCGCAACGGCTTTGCACGCCGGACAAATCGAGGGTGTCGGCGCTAACAACAGGGGCTATCGAACTTAGCAGGCCTTTGGCGTGTTCGTGGTGGGCATCGTTTTCCAGGCTGACCACTTCGAACGCAAATTGACCTTCCTGGGCCGGGCGCAACATGAATTGCAAGGTGCGTGATTCGTCGTCGGCCAAGGTTAAGGCGCGCAGTAAACGCACGTTTTCCAGTACGACGGTATTGCCCGGAAACAGGCGGCGGCCGATATGAGCCGCCATCGCCACATAAGTGGCGGCGGCGACAACCACGCTTTCAAATAACCGGTGATCGCCGATATGGGGCAAGCTTCGCGCATCCAGTTCCAGCTCAAACCATTGCTCAGGCAACAGCGGGGAGCGCACATGCCGCCCTAACAACAGTTCCGCGCCTTGGCTTTTCCGTGACGAAGCCTTGCCGACGGCCGGGGCGGGTGCAGCCCAATGGCGGCTACGCTGGAAAGGATAAGTCGGCAGCAACGGCGCGGCCTGTTTATGATGGCCGCAGATCGAAGGCCAATCCGGATTGGCGCCGGAAACATAAAGGCGGGCCAGCGTATCGGCCAAAGCCTTGCCGATATTTTCGCCAACCGGCAGCGCGGCCAAGTGTTGACAGGTTTCTGCCTCTGCGGGAATCGCTTCGTATGCAAAATGCAGCAGCCATTGGCAATCCGGCTTAAGAGGCAAGCCGGAACCGGAACAGAACACTTCAAAAGCGGGTTTTGCGATAATTTCCGTTCCGGCAGCATAGTGCAATGGAATTTTCGTAGCGTTCCACGTGCAGCGTTGCCATGCTTCGGAAAATTTAGCGATGTCACCGCTTGCAAGTAGTCGTGCCAACGAACCTCCGGAAGCCGGTGAAATGGCGCCTGTGGCGCAAGCGCCGGCAAGCAGTCCGGCACCGTCGCCGCAAATCAAGACCGGATCGATACCCCAATCCATCCACAAGGCGGACAGGGAATATTGAAAAGCAAATTGCGCAAACGCAGTGCCATCGTTTTGCAGCGATTTCCAGCAATCGTATTCAGAACTGTCGTCCAATAGTGCGGCACAAGCCTTCAAATGCAGCGCGAATGCTTCGGGAATATCGCGCATATCCAGTTCGGTCGGCAACAACGCCTGACCCGAGAAATAAAAAGCCACCCGGGGCGGCTTGCCGCCAGCTTGTCCAAGATGCAGATCGTTAGGAACGGTTCCATCGGCATAAGCGCTAAGCGCTTTTGATAGCGTTGCGGAATCGTTCGCCGGAACCGCCAAACGGAAATTCCAGTCGCCGCGCGTCGAATTGGCGGCCGCGCAAATCGTCGCGCTGTCCGGGTTCTCAGCAAACAGTTCTGCATATCGGCGGGCAAGCGACTGCAATGCACCGGCGCTATGCGCGGACAGTTTCAGCAGAGGCAACGTCCAGGCTTCCTTAGCCTGATAATCGGTATCTTCGACATACTGCTGAACGATAATGTGGGCGTTGGTTCCGCTTAAACCAAAACCGCTGACACCGGCATTACGCAATTCGTTTGAGTCCCAATCCTGCAAACGCTTGACGACTTCCAACGGCGTTGCATCGCGGCGAATATGCGGGTTCCAGCGCCGGAAATGAAGACTCGCGGGCAACCGGCCTTTACCGACTGCAAGCACGGCTTTGATAAGACCCGCCATGCCCGCCGCTGCTTCCAGGTGGCCGATATTCGATTTTACGGTTCCCAGATATAAAGGATTATCCGCACTGCGATTGTCGCCGAACACTTCCTGCACAGCGTGAATCTCGATCGGATCGCCCAACGCGGTACCGGTTCCGTGGGCTTCCAGGTAGCCAATCGATGATGCAGGCAATCCTGCATTGGACAAAGCGGCGCGCAGCAATTCGGTCTGGGCCTGCTGATTCGGTACGGTCAGCCCGCTGCTGGCGCCATCGTGGTTGACTGCCGACCCGGCCAGAACCGCCAGAACCGGATTGCCGTCGCGCAACGCATCGTCCAGGCGTTTTAATACAAGAGCGCCGGAGCCTTCGCCTCGGCCGTAGCCGTCCGCGTAGGCATCGAAGCTTTTACAGCGTCCGTCCGGAGCTAAGGCCCTGGCACGCGACAGGTAAACTTGCGCCAACGGCGACAGCATCAGGCTGACGCCGACAGCGACCGCGCAATCGGCTTCGCCTTTTTCCAGTGCTTGCCGGGCCAGATGCACGGCAACCAATGACGACGAACATGCAGTATCGACTGCCATCGCAGGCCCGCGCACGCCCAGCAAATGAGCGATGCGTCCGGCGGCGAAAGCCATCGTGTTGCCGGTGCCGGTGTAGATCTCGATACTTTCGGGCGGCGCGCCGTCCAGCAATAATTGCTGGTAATCCTGGCTGCCGATACCGACAAAAACACCGGTGTTGGAATCGCGTAGTGCCGACGCGTTTTCCCCTGCACGCTCCAGAGCTTCCCAAGCTACTTCCAGTGCAAGACGCTGCTGCGGGTCGAGCAATGCGGCTTCCCTTGGCGACAGGCGGAAAAACTCATGGTCGAAGCGGTCGACTCCGGTAATAAAACCGCCTTCACGGGTATAAAACTTGCCCAATTCGTTCGGATCGGCGCTCCACCAATCGTCCAGCCGCCAGCGCTCGGTCGGCATCGGGCCGATTGCGTCGACGCCGTTGCTGAGCAGTTCCCAGAACTGTTCCGGCGAATCGGCGCCGCCGGGAAAGCGGCAGGCCATGCCTACGATAGCGATAGGGCTGGCCGTACTTGTTGCGGTTTTTACGGCTGCTTTTTGCGGCCGGTTGCCCTGGATCAGCTGCCACAGATAATCTTCCAGACACCGTAAATTAGGATGGTCGAAGGCCAAAGTGTCGGCCAGAGGCAGCCCTAGTGCCTTTGTGAGGCGATTTTTGAAATCCACGGCCATCAACGAATCCATGCCTTGCTCGTTAAAGCCCAGCTCGGCATCGAACGCAGCGGGATCGGACAATTCCATGATCTGCGCCAGCTCTAAACGCAATAAACCGTCGAGCTCGTCGCGCCGCCAGTTGCGGACAACGGCGGGCGATTCGGCAACGGGATCTATAACGGTATAAGTACCGGGCAATCGGTTCAACAACGGGCGGACGCGGCGGCTTTCCAGCAGCGAGCGAAGACGAGCCCAATCCACTTGGGCGCAGATACGGTAAACGGGGCGTTCCAATAACACTCGGTCGAGGCACGCGAATCCGGCCGTATCACTGATGGCTGTTATGCCGGACTGGACCAGCCGCTCGCGGTGCTGTTCCTCGGCCATGCCTCCGCCTGCCCAAGGTCCCCAGGCGATACTGGTCACAGGCAAGTTGTTATGTCGGCGCAACGCGGCGAACGCATCCAGGTAGTGGTTGGCCGCGGCGTAATGCGCTAGGGCCACGCTGCCCCAAGCGGCGGCGATCGATGAATAGCAAATGAAGAAATCCAGCGGCTGTCCGCTAACCGCCAGTCCTAACTGCTCTACCGCCAGCTTGGGAGCTAAAACCGGCTGCATGTTTTCGGCCGTTAATTCGCCGACAGGCAGTAAAGACACTGTTCCGGCCGTGTGAATCACGCCGCGTAACGGAGGTCGGGTAACGCCGAAACTGCCGATCAGCGACGCTAAAGCCTCGGCGTCATCCAAATTGCAGGTTACGCTTTCAATGGCTGCGCTTGTCGGCCAATCGATTTGCTCGGGCTCGGCCTGCCGGGTTGTGACCACGACATGGCCTGCGCCGCGTTCGACAAGATAGCGAACCGTCCGGCGGCCGAGACTGCCCAAGCCGCCGGTAATCAAATAAGCGCCTTGCGGATCGGCCTTATAGCGCTGCGCTGTCCAGTTGGCGGATTCTGCGACGATACGAGGCGCATAGCTCGCGCCATCGCGCCACGCGAGTTGATCTTCTTTGTTTTGCAACAGCGCTACGGTCAGCCAATTTGCTTCTTGATCGGCGTCGCCGGATGCGGGCAAGTCGTAGATGCCTCCGGCAAGTGAAGGACATTCAACTGCCAACGACCTCATCATTCCCCAAAGCAGCGCGTGGCCGGGCCGGACTGCGTCATTAAGGGCTTTGACTTGCTGTGCGCAACGGGATATCAGACTCAAACGTGTTCCGGCTACCCAGTCTTTTTCTAAATCGCGCACTAATTCCGCTAGGCGGACAAGGCTTGGCTCGCCGCCGTCGTTTTCGATCCACACGACCGATAACGGCCGGTCAACGGTTTTCGGTTTTTCGTCCGATACCTGCACTTCCTCGCCGCCAGCCCGAAGCTGTCGGGCCAATGCTTTCGCCAGTGCGAGGTCGCCGGGAATCAGCCACCAGAAACTGTCGTCGGCTTGTTGTTCCGAAGCAGAAAAGGCGCGCACGGCGCGTCCTACGGGAGCGGCGGAAGATTGATATTCCAAGGATATATCCACGGGTTCCCAATCGATGCGATAGTGCAAAGCATCACCAGCTTCCGGCAGGAGATCCGCCGTAGGACCCGCCGCGTGCGCCTCGGGAGCCAAGGCGCGTACCGTGCACCCAACGTTGGCAGGATAAGACTTGGCTGGATACCAATAAGATTGGCTGTGGTCGAAAGGATAGGAGGGCAATCCGGGCAACAGCTTGACGCCGGGATACACTTGCTCCCAAAGGATAAGAACTCCGGCGCAATGCAGCGCTCCCAACGCTTCCGCGATGCATTCGCCGTCGTCCCGGCCCGGACGCAAGGATGCGGCCAGCGTCGGCGCACGATTTCCGGCAATGCTACGCGCCAATGGCAATAAGTGGGGAGTGGCGCCGATTTCGACGAACACCAACGGCTGTTCCTTAGGCAGCTCTGCCAAGGCTCCGGCAAAGTCCACGGTATGACGCAACTGCGCTACCCAGTAATCGGGCTGATCAGGCGAGCCCATCCCGTGGCGGCATGAGGTCAACATGGCTATGGTTGGAGAATCGAGATGCAATGAATCGACGATAGCGGTGAACGGCTGCAATACCGAATCCAAGGCTTCCGAATGGTAGGCGTAGCGGGTCGACAGGCGGCTGACACGGATGTCCGCAGCTTCCAGCCTGTCCAACAGCGGCGCGACTTTATCCGCGCGGCCGGATACGGTGACCAGGTCCGGGCGGTTGATAGCCGCGAGCGATAAAGCTTGCGCGTCTTCACCGAGTTCCCGGTAGATGCGCTCCCAGTGGCAATAAACCGCGGCCATCGCGCCGTCCGCAGCCAGTTGTTGGCACAGGCGGCCCCGCTCCAGGGCCAGCTTCATGCCGTCCTCCAGCGAAAATATGCCCGCCGCACAAGCTGCGGCCAACTCGCCGAGGCTGTGGCCTATGACGTAATCGGGCCGGACGCCCCAATGCGTCCAGACGCGGAATAATGAAACTTGCAGCGCGAACAATGCCGGTTGGGTCGTGCGGGCTTGCCTGAGTTTGTCTTCATCGGCTTCCCATGCTTCAGCCAGCAGGTCGTCTCCACTGAGTTCGATGATGATTTTGCGGCAGGCTTCCCAGGTCTGGCGAAATACCGGTTGTTGCCGGTATAGCGATTGCCCCATGCCCAGATATTCCGAACCTTGGCCGGTAAACAAAAACACCACCGGCGGAGGTTGGGACGGGCTTCGGCCTGCCTGCACCTGAGGCGTGGTTTCACCGGCCGCCAACGCATCCAGCGCTATTATAAATTCTTGCCGGTTATGGCCTAAAACAGCCCCGCGCTCGGCGAACTTTGCGCGCCCGGTTGCTGCGGTATAAGCATAACGCACGAGGTCAATTTCGGCATGTGAGCGTAGATAGTCTGCGTGTCGACCGGCTAATTTTTTCAATTCAGCCGGGTTCGTTGCGGTCAACGGCAATACTACCGAATCGCGCGGCGAAACCTTTGCGTCGTCCGATAACTTCGGGTCACCGACGCCAACCACGACATGGGCATTGGTACCGCCGAAACCGAACGAGCTGACCGCGGCATAGGATTGTCCTGAGTCCGGCCATCGCGTCAACCGATCCGGAATAAAAAACCGGCTGGAATCGAGATTGATGCTCGGATTCAGGCGCTTGAAATTGCGATGCGGCGGAATGCCGCCATGATGCAGGCTGAGCACGGCTTTGATCAAACCGGCAATGCCTGCCGCCGCTTCCAGATGGCCGATATTGGTTTTGACCGAAGCCAACGCGCACGGCGGCGTGGCGGGCTGATCGTAAACCCGCTGCAAGGCTTGAAATTCTATTGGGTCGCCCAGCACCGTGCCGGTGCCGTGGGCTTCGACATAGGCGACCTGACCTGGCTCTATCCCGGCCTGGTTCAGAGCCATCCGGATCACGGCTTCTTGCGCGGGGCCGTTCGGTGCGGTCAGGCCGTTGCTGCGGCCGTCCTGGTTGACCGCCGAGCCGTGGATAACCGCCAATACGTTATCGCCGTCGCGGCGGGCATCCGACAGGCGTTTGAGTAAAACCAGGCCGCAACCTTCGCCGCGCACGTAGCCGTCGGCTGCCGCGTCGAAAGTTTTGCAAAGGCCGTCTTCGGCCAGCATGTTGGCTTCGGCGAAGACTTTGCTCCAGTGCGGAATCAGCAGCATATTGACGCCGCCCGCCAAGGCCAAGTCGCAATCGCCCGTCCGTATCGACTGACAGGCTTGATGTAGCGCGACCAGCGACGAGGAACAGGCCGAATCGACCGCATGGCTCGGGCCGCGCCAATCGAACACGTAAGACAGCCGGTTGGCCGCGATGCAAAGCGCGTTGCCCGTCGCCGAATAGGCGTTCAGGTCGTCGTAGGCTGCTAGTTGCGCCAACGAATAATCGGTGCTGCTGATACCGACGAATACGCCGGTCGAACTGCCGCGCAAGTTGTCGGCGGAAAATCCGGCATGTTCCAGCGTTTCCCAGGCGACTTCTAACAGCAAGCGCTGCTGCGGGTCCATGCGCATGGCTTCTTTCGGCGAAATGCCGAAAAACGCCGCGTCGAAACGGTCGATATTTTCCAGAAAACCGCCCCAGCGCTCGCGCGTACCGGACACCGGCCAGCGTCCTTCGGGAACTTCGCGAATCGCCGACAAGCCTTGAGACAACAATTCCCAGTAAGCGTCCGGGCCGTCGGCTCCGGGAAAGCGGCAGCCGAGGCCGACAATGGCTATCGCATCGTCTTTATCGCCCGACGTGATCGTTGTTGCCCTGCCGGTTTGCGGCGCGGCGGCGACAAATTCGGCCATGCGCGCCGGAGTCGGGTAGTCGAACGCCAGCGAATTATCCAGCTCTTTGCCCAGCCATAAGCCCAATTGCTCGGACAGTTCCACCGCTGCGAGCGAGTCCAAACCGTAAGCGGCGAAAGGTGTGTTAACGTCGATAGCGTGTGCCGAGCCGCCGGTTTTTTGTGCCAGATAATGTCGTAGCCATTTTTGAACCGTGGCTGCATCGTGCGAAACGGCAACGGTAGTCGCAACCGGTGGTTCGATTGGCGTTTCGCGCCGCGATCTTGCTATAACCGGCAGCTCGCCGGCCGCCAGTGCTTCCTGGCAGGCGCTGCGACGCACCTTGCCGCTGGTGGTCTTGGGCACGCTGCCCGGCTTGACCAGAACCAGCTCATCGGCCTGAACCTGGAACGCATCCCAGTACGCCTCGCGTATTGCAGCAAATACTTGAGCAACGTCGAGCCCGCGCATTTGCGAGCGCTCGACCTCTTGCACCAATACCAGCGCTTCGCCGTCTTCCGCTTCCCGCGCGAAAGCCCCCCCGCCATCGAGCCTTAGCGCGCTATGCGCGTTCTGGGCGGCCAGCTCAAGATCCTGCGGATAAAGGTTACGGCCGCGTAAAATGATCAGGTCTTTGAGTCGGCCGGTGACATAAATCTCACCCTGGTCCATAAACCCCAGATCGCCGGTGCGCAAATAGGGAGCGCCGCCGTGTTCGAGCTGCGCCTGAAAATACAGTGCGGTCTGTTCCGGCTGGTTCCAATAGCCTTGCGCGACATGGCTACCGGTTAGCCACAGCTCCCCGGTAACGCCGTCCGGCACCGGCCGACGCGTGTTTGGATCGACTGCCAGCACTTCGCAATCGCCCCAGCTTTTGCCGGAGGACACATGGGTCTTGCCTTCATGCTGCTTAAACACCGGAGCCGACCTGCGGCCGCTGATAAACAGCGTGGCTTCCGCCATGCCGTAGCATGGCAACCAAGCGGACGGTGAAAAGCCGTAGGGCGCAAACGTCTGTTGAAAACGGCGTAAGGTATCGGCCCTGATCGGCTCGGCTCCGTTAAACGCCACCTGCAAACAACTTAAATCCAGTTCGGAGCAGTTTTCCGGCGTCGCTTTTCTTGCGCAAAGATCGTAGGCAAAGTTAGGGCCTCCGGTAGTCGATGCCCGGAATTTTGAAATGCCACGCAGCCATTGCATCGGATCGCGGATGAACGCTTGCGGCGGAATATAGTAGCTGCAAACGCCGACATAAAGGGCGTTAAACAAGGGGCCGATAAGGCCCATATCGTGATAAAAAGGCAGCCAGCTGAAAATGCGGGTTTCTTCGTTGTGGTTAAAGCAACGATTCAGCATGGCTTCATTCGCGATCAGGTTGGCATGGCTGACAACGACGCCTTTGGGTTTGCCTGTAGATCCGGAGGTATATTGTAAAAAAGCCGGTTGCGCCGGATCGATGCGATGGCTGCGCCAGTCGACCGCTTCGCTGTCAGGCACGCTGTCGGTATCCAGCCACTCCAGCCCCGCTGCTATGCCTTCTTCCTGAAACCAGGGCACGACTTTAGCCATAAGATCGCTTGAGGAAAGCACATGCGTTGCCGCGCAGTCGCGCAAAATCGCATCGATACGGGCCATGCCGCGCCTGGACTGTGGCGGGAACACAGGAATCGGCGTTATCCCGGCATACCAGCAGGCCATGAAGGCCAGGAAAAACGACGGCCCATGCGGGTAGACCAACAGTACGCGCCGGGCATCGATCGCTTGCAAGCGCGCGGCGATAGCACGCGCCCGTCGGTCGATGTCGCCATAAGTCAGCGGGTGTTGATCGGCATCGATATGATCCATGAACACATGCGACAAACGGTCGGGTTGCAGCTGGGCGCGTTGTATAAGAACGTCGGCAAGGCTTGGCGCTTGGATAATCGGCATAGTATCGATAGAGTCAATGATGTGGCGGTCAGTGTAGGGAAGAGACCTTTTTATAGAGGAGATGGCAAAGCCAGCGTTTGCCATTGTTGGCGTTGCGCTAACTGCGCCAAGCGCCGGTCAGGGTTGACGGCGACAGGGTGGCCGACGGCGCCGAGCATGTGCCGGTCTTCCCAGTGATCTCCATAGGCATGGCACTGGGTTAAATCCAGGCTGTGCCGGTCGGCGTAATTTTTTACAATCGATGCCTTGGCTTGTCCGTAGGGGATTGGGCCGAGCACTTCACCGGAAAACAAATGGCCGGTGACTTCCAACTGGATCGCAAACCAATCGTCGGCTTCCAGCATTACGGCGACCGGGGCTACGATGAAATCCAGCGCCGCGGAAACAATGACGATTTTATCTCCGGCGCTTTGATGGCTTTTCACGCAATCAAGCATCTTCGGAAATAGCGATTGGGATAACTGCCGGTGAAAATGCGCGTTGTAGACTTCAATGCAGGGCGCAACCGCTTCACCGGCAAAAAGGGTGCGTAATACGCGTCTTTTCAGCGTGTCTATATCGTCGATCAGGCCCAGTTCATAACGAAGATACTGGTAAACGACACCGCCCAGTTGGGTGATGCCTAATTTCCCCCGGCGAAATTGATGACCGGCAAAAGCCTTTTCTCCGGAACAGGCCCAGAGCGTTTTATCCAAGTCGAAAAAAGCGGCAGAAGACATCGGTTAATTCGTTTCCGCCAGCAATTGCGTCAAGTTGTTCATCAGTTTTTGGGTAAATTGACTTCTATCCATAGCGGTTGATTCGATAATCGGCCTGCCTATCCTGATCGTGCAGCGTGCGATGCCGGGAAGGCGCTGATGGCGCGGCCAGGCCTCGTAAAATCCCTGCAACGCTATCGGAATGATGGGAACGCCCGCTTGAAGGGCTAGCCAGGCAACGCCTTCTTGCGGGCTTTGCAAACGGCCGTCGGCAGAGCGTGTGCCTTCAGGAAAAATGCCGACGACATGACCGGCGAGCAGATGTGCGCGCATTTCGCCAAGCGCTTTACGAATGGAGTGTTTTTGTTCGTAATCGACGACGATGGCCTGGCCGTGACGAATACAGCCGCGCCATAACGGATTGGCGTTCAATTTGGATTTAGCCAGAAAAAAAACCGGAATGCCGTAATGACGATTGAACAGGTGATAGACCAGCAGCCAGTCCAGGTAGCTGCTGTGATTGAACGCAAGGATGCAAGGCTCTTTGCCTAAATGATCGGCTCCGATGATCTTGCCTTGCAGGAGCCGGAAAAAATAAAAGTCCAAAAGCAGGGTTGCCAAAGGCTCCGCAAATAAACGCCAGGACCATTTTTTGATAAAAGCCCCGATTAAAAACATTGGGCAACCCGGCAAGTTAAACAGCAATTTTGTTTATGCATAATTATAAAAATTCTTAATCATAACGGTGCTTTGAATTGCCTTTTAATATGACCTCCATTGAGGAATCGACTTTCGGTGAGCATTCATCATTCGCCCGATGATGATTTCAAATTGATGCCGGGAAGTTTCGATGCCGATCTGTAGTCGCCGCGATAAGGGTTAACTTGAGGTGATTGTCATCAGATTTTAACAATTATTCAGGGTTGAAATTTGCACCAGCGTCTATGGCTAACCGATTTTATTTATAGCTCGGCTGGAGTCAGACAAGAAAAGCGCTTGTGAATATGACGTTAAAGCAAAGCTTCAGGCTGTCAGCGCAAATTCAGTAGCCATTTTTTAAAACGCCGATCGATGAGGATATTGTCTTCTTCGTTAGCGTTGTCGTTACACGCAGCGTTTCGTACATCGGAAGGGGTCATGCCGAAACAACGATGAAAGCTGCGGCTAAAATGGCTTTCGCTGTTAAAGCCAAGGTCATAAGCAACCTGGCCGATGCGCAGTTTGCGATTGGCGGGATTGCTCAATTGGTTGAATGCCCTGAGCAGCCGTTGCTCCAGAATGAAGTGATGTATGCCGTTTTCGGTGTCAAACAGGCGGTAAAGATAGGCTCGGGATATTTTGAAATGCATCGCAATGCTTGCCGCGGTTAAATCGTAATCGGTCAGGTTATTCATAATGTAGCGGCGTATGGTTTCGCGAGTGGCGACCTGGACGTTCGGGCTGCTTTCGTCGGCCGGGGTGTGGCTAAAGTAGGAGCCGGTCAAGCTTAGCAGGCCTTCCGCAATCGAACTGGATTCATCGTTAAGCATTTGCGATGAAAAGTGCAGGGTTTTAAGGTGTTCACCGAGCAGTTTTGCCAGCGTGGTTTCTCTTGGTAACGCTCTGCCATGGTGCCGTTCCGGTTTAGGCAGCTTCGCCGACAGCATATCTCGCGGTACGATCAGCGATAAACAGCTGAAATCACTGGCCAATGATTTTATCGGCTGGTTTAAATCCAGCAGGAAAATATCGCCGCTACGCGCGTTTAAATGATTGTTTTTACCCCATTGGACCGAGCTTGAGCCTTGGGTATACATTTTTATAAGAAAATGATCCAGATTGTCTTTGGCAATCAGCTTGCGTTCCCGGTTGAGATGTTGTTGCACGCTGCTCACAGAAGTCAGCAGCATCGACGATAAATGACAGGTCGTTAATGTCGCGTTGAATGGCTTATGTTGATCTTCCGGTTTTAATACCGAGTCGAATAATGATGAAATGCTTTCTTTCCAGATAGAATGGCGTTCTTCCATATTTATATCGGAGAGGTCTATCTTGGAAACAGGAATGACTTTATTATCCATAAAACAGTCTTTATGTAAGGTTAGCCTATAAATCACAAGTAGTCCGGTAGAGCACTTGCAATGGTGGGGTAATAATGAAGAGGCTTGTTAAGCGGTAATAAGGTTTTTCCTGATTTATCGAACATAAGCAATTTTAAAGACAATTGCTGAAGGGATGATCGAGATCTGTGGCTCAAATAGGAACCGGTTGGTATCGTTAGGTTCAAATATAGCATAAATGTAGTCATATGCTTATACCATGTAAGCCGTTTTGACAATCGTTGGAAATCAGATTCCTGGCAAGACACTTTTGCGAGCGCCGCTTCATGGAGATAGCCTGCGCATTCTTTATTGCCATTGCTTGAATAATGGGTAGCAGGCAATCAATACCTCGTAGACGCTGATGCAAATTTTACGAATAGACGTGATGTAAAATACGGCAGCAAAAAATAAGCCCGAATGATGCACGGCGCTGGATATTGTGATTTATCGTGAAAATGTCGCCGATAACCGACATATCGTTTTCAGAAAATCAGATCGCCGCGGCTGGCTGAACGAATGATACGCAAGCATCGGTCGAGCCGATTATTTAAAACAACAAGGAATATCCCGTGCCTCAGTCTGCGATAAATGCCAATAAACCATCGTCGGGCAACCGTGATATTGTCGACAGATTGCTTTATCCGCTGCTGTCAAAGTGGGTCGCCTATATACCTCAATTTATACATCCGAATGTACTGACTTTGGGCGCAATCATTTCAGCATGGGGCGCGGCTGGGATATTTGCGTTTTGTCCTGCTCCTTCCGCCTATTTATATTGCGCTGTTTTACTCTTGTCCTGGATCGTACTGGATTCGTGCGACGGCATACACGCCAGAAATACCGGGCAATGCAGCGACTTCGGAGCCTTCCTCGACCATGTCGGCGATGCCTTTGGCATATTTATGCTGCATCTGGCATTCGTGTACAGGCTGGATATTCATGAGCCGATTCTTGTCGGCGCCTTGCTGTTGCGTCAAGCCATGAATGGCTGGGTTTATTTGATTCAAGTTCATACCGGAAAACTTTATATACCGAGCGCCGGTTGGAGTTTCGAAATTTATACGCTGTCGGCATTGATGATTGCCAAGTTTTTCTTCCCCGATACGATTTTTAGCCTGGGCCCCTTACCGGAACTCGATATTATCGGGAATGCGTTACTGTTTTATTATATTGCCGTGCCGGTCAGTTTGGCCGAAATTGGTATCGTGGTTTATTTTTCCCGCATCAGGAAAGCAATATAACTCAGCAAGCCAAACCGGTTTGGACAGGAATAATTGTCCAATTAACAAAAGGTTAATATTATGTGTTGGAGCGGTGAGGCTTCTTTTGTTCTTTCAGCCGCAGGTTTGGGATCAACCGTTTATTTAATCAAGAATAAAGAAGAAAAGGTCTTGTGGATCCCTTTGTTATATTTCACCGCGATGGAGTTATTGCAGGGCTTTAATTATATGTGGATAGGGGAATGCGGCGTACCGCAGAACCAGCTGTTCGCACTGCTGGGCTATGTGCACATCATGTTTCAGCCGTTCTTTTGCAATGCGGTGGCGATGTATTTCATCCCTAAAGAAGTTAAAGAAAAAATAGCCGCTTACGTGTATGCAGTCTGTTTCCTGGTTCCGTTTGTGTGGATATACAAATTGTACCCATTCGATTGGGCGGGAGCCTGTCCGGTTGGAAAAGAACCGTTGTGCGGCGTCAGTCTTTGCGGGCTGAGAGGAGAGTGGCATATTGCCTGGGAGTTCCCTCTGAACGGCATTTTGTCGGACAGGTTTCCGGATATGACGGGAAACGTCGCGACCCGTTTCGGTCTTCCTATCATTTTTGGGGGGATACACTCGGTTGCCTATTCGTTGGCTGTATTTTTCATGCCGATTCTTTACGGGTCATGGCGGGCGGCGGTTTTGGCCTATTTAAGCGGCCCTGTTTTTGCCAGCCTGTTGACCGGCAACATTAACGAAATACCTGCTGTTTGGTGCCTGTTTTCTATCGGTATCTGTTTTTCGGCGATCAAATCCCCGCTCAGAAAACATCTGCACGCTAAAGACTGGTTTTTTTATCCTAAAAATGAGCCGCTATAAAACGAATAACCTTGCAGGCTTAACTTAATTTGTTGAGCGGTAGGACTTTAACAGAGTCGTTTTAAACGAAGTTTTTAAATGAGCATGTCGATAATGGATATCAAGCAACAGCATCAGCCGGATAGTCACCCTCCGGTCCAGGATTTTTCAACCCGCACACAGCAACCGCCAACACTGGGCTATTGGGTGGGTAATCGGGATGACGTGAACTTCAAGCCGGTGGATTCGGGGACCATACTGGAAACGATGCGCCGCCCTGTCAGCCTGATCTATGAGCCTCGGCTCCGGGCTGTCGGTATCGTTCAGGGCGGAACGGTCACCGATTTGAACGATGAAGCGGCTTTGCCGCTGCTGTCCACGCTCGGCCCTTTGTATCCTGAATGGCTTGGCGACCGGACATTCCTGCAAACGCATGGCTTGCGCTTCGCCTATCTGGGCGGATCGATGGCGCGAGGAATCGCCACGACCGATATGGCGATAACGCTGGCCGAAATCGGCGCGATGGGAATGTTCGGGGCGGCCGGGCTGGCGTTGCGAGAAGTGGATGCGGCGATTGGACGGATGAGCGCGGCGCTTGATTCGCGCGGGCTGCCTTGGGGCTGTAACCTGATCCATTCGCCTAATGAACCGGCACTGGAAGACAAGCTGGTCGAGCTTTACTTACGCCGCGATGTGCGTTGGGTTGAAGCTTCGGCTTTCATGCGCCTGACCAAAGCCGTGGTGCGTTACGCCTGTACCGGACTGCGCCGCGGCGATAGCGGTGAAGTCGTCCGCAGCCGTCATCTGTTCGCAAAAGTTTCGCGCCAAGAAGTCGCCCGGCATTTTCTTTCGCCGGCGCCTGATGATTTGCTGACGCAGCTGGTCGCCGAAGGCTGTCTCAACGAGCAGGAAGCACAACTGGCCCGCGAAGTGCCGCTGGCTGAGCAACTGATCGTCGAATCCGACTCAGGCGGGCATACCGATAATCGGCCGCTCAATGCCTTATTCCCGGTCATTGCCGGGCTGCGCGACCGGCTCAGCCGCCAGTTCGGTTACCGTCGGCCCATCCATCTCGGCGCTGCGGGCGGTCTGGGTACGCCGGAAGCATTAGCGGCGGCCTATGCGCTCGGTGCCGCCTTCGTGCTGATCGGCTCGGTGCATCAGTCCGCGTTGGAATCCGGCATCAGCGCGGACAGCCGGGAACTGCTGGCTCAAGCCGGGCCTGCCGACATTGCGATGACCGCCTCGGCGGATATGTTCGAGATGGGCGTCAAAGTGCAGGTGCTCTCGCGCGGCACCCTGATGGCGGTGCGCGGGAACCAATTGTATGAGCTTTATAAACGCTACAACGCCCTTGAAGACATCCCTGCCGACACCCGCGCGGCGCTGGAAAAAAACACTTTCCGGATGTCGTTGAATGACGTCTGGAAAGACACCCAGTCTTTTTTCTCCGGCATCGATATCGCCCAGCTTGAGCGTGCCGAGCGCGATCCAAAGCACAAACTGGCGCTGATCTTTCGCTGGTATATTGGCAATTCAAGCCGCTGGCCGCTTATCGGCGAGCTGGCCAGGCAGGCCGATTATCAGCTCTGGTGCGGCCCGGCCATGGGTGCTTTCAACGGCTGGGTCTCCGGAAGTTTTCTGGAGCCTGCGGAGAACCGCAGCGTCCAACAAATCGCGCTCAACCTGCTTGAAGGCGCGGCAGCAGTTACTCGAGCACATCAATACCGGACTTACGGACTTGCAGTGCCGGCAACGGCATTTCAATACCGGCCAACCAAGTTACGCGTCTAAGAAACACTTTCAGGAAATAAAATATGAGCTTCAAGACTAATCGCGATACCGATATCGCCGTGGTCGGCGCCAGTGCGTTGTATCCCGGCTCGATTGGCGGGGCTTCGTTTTGGAACAATATTCTCGCCGGGCGCGATTTCATGTCCGATATTCCGGCGGATCACTGGCTGATTGACGATTATTACGATCCCGATCCGAAAGCGCCCGGAAAAATTTATGCAAAACGCGGCGCTTTCCTGCCGAAAATCGATTTCGACCCGATCGAGTACGGCTTGCCGCCCAAACAGCTGACCACCACCGATACCGCGCAACTGCTTGGCCTGCTGGTCGCGCAAAAAGTGTTGGACGATGCGGCCAGCGTGCAGTTCAACAAAGTCGATAAGCGTAACATCAGCGTGATTCTTGGCGTTGCCTCGGCGACTGAAATGGTCGGACAAATGGCGGCGCGCATCCAACGGCCGCACTGGGTTAAAGCATTGCGCGACGCAGGTCTGCCCGAAAGCCAGGTTCAGGAGATTTGCGGACGTATCGAAGACACCTATCCCGAATGGGACGAAAGCACTTTTCCCGGCTTGCTCGGCAACGTGGTTGCAGGGCGCATTGCCAACCGTCTCAACCTTGGCGGCACCAACTGCGTGATTGACGCGGCCTGCGCCAGCAGTCTCGGCGCCGTGGCGATGGCCGTGCAGGAATTGCAACTGGGCCATGCGGACCTGGTGATCACCGGCGGCGCCGATGCGTTGAACGACACCTTCATGTTCATGTGTTTTTCCAAAACCCCGGCGTTGTCGCCGACCGGCGATTGCCGTCCTTTTGCCGAAGCGGCCGACGGCACCATGTTGGGCGAGGGCATCGGCATGGTCGCATTGCGCCGTCTTGCCGATGCCGAGCGCGACAGCGATAAAATTTACGCAGTGCTGCGCGGTATCGGTTCGTCTTCGGACGGGCGCGCCAAAAGCATCTATGCTCCGCGCGCGGAAGGCCAGGAAATTGCGATTCGCAGGGCTTATGAGCGTGCAGGATACAGCCCGGAGGAGGTCGGCCTGATTGAAGCGCACGGTACCGCGACTCCGGCCGGCGATATCGCCGAGTTCAGTGGCTTGTGCCGGGCTTTTTCCGACATAGAACGCTCCGACCGTCAATGGTGCGCGCTCGGTTCGGTCAAGTCGCAGATCGGCCATACTAAAGCGGCGGCAGGCGCGGCAGCCTTGTTCAAAGTGGTCATGGCGCTTCATCACAAGGTTCTTCCGCCGACGATCAAAGTCGACAAGCCGAACGCGAAGCTGCAAATCGAAACCAGCCCTTTTTACTTGAATACTCTAACGCGTCCCTGGATTCATGCACCGGGCAAAACGCGCAAAGCCTCGGTCAGTTCGTTCGGATTCGGCGGCAGCAACTTCCATGTCACGCTGGAGGAATATACAGGTCAGCAATCCACAGCACGGCGCTACTCGAACCTGCCGTTACATCTGCTGCTGATCGGTGCCGAAAATGCCGCCGCCTTGATTGCCAAGGCGAAGGACATCCGCGCGCAGCTGGCCGGAGAAGCCTATTTACCGGCGCTCGCGCGCGAAACCCAACTGGCGTTTTCCGCCCAGGCCGCTTACAGATTGGCGCTGGTATCGCCGGACGCGCCAACGGCAATGGCCGATCTTGATATGGCGGCCGGCCTCATCGCCAAGGCCGGAGAGCAGGCATTTTCCTTGCCCAACCGTATGCATTACGGCATCGGCGGCAAAATCGGCAAGATCGCTTTTTTGTTCCCCGGCCAAGGCAGTCAGTACATCAACATGGGCGCGGCGCTGGCGATTGAGTTTGACGCCGCGCGCCGGGTTTGGGACGAAGCCGCCGCGCTGGAATTGGATGCCGAGCAACGCTTGCACGAAGTGGTATTTCCGATTCCTGTTTTTAATGCCGAGGACCGGGACCGGCAAACGGCGCTGCTGACCCGCACCGATTGGGCGCAACCGGCAATCGGCGCGACCAGCCTATCCATGTTGAAGCTGCTGGATCGGCTGGGCGTAAAGCCTGAAGCTACGGCCGGGCACAGTTACGGGGAAATATCCGCGCTTTATGCGGCCGGTGTGATTTCGACTCCGGAAAACCTGCTGAACATTTCGCGCAAGCGCGGCGAGCTGATGAATGCGGCCGCTTCGTCGACGCCCGGGGCGATGATGGCCGTGCGTGCCGGTGCGCAAAAATTGGAACTGATGATAGCCGAACATAATGTAGCGGACATTACCGTCGCTAATATCAACAGCCCGAACCAAGTCGTCGTCGCCGGGCCTATTACGGCGATTGACGATTTCCAAAGCTTGTTGCAAACCGCTCAGATTCAATGTCATCGCCTGCCGGTCGCAACCGCTTTTCATACTGAACTGGTTGCCGGTTGCGCCGCTCCTTTCGGGCAGTTTCTGGCCGGATTGCAGTTGAACGCACCGCTGATGCCGGTCTACGGCAATACCGACGCTGCGCCTTACGCAAAAGACCCGGATCGTATACGGGGAACGCTAGCCCGGCACTTGGACAAACCGGTGCGTTTTGCCGAAACCGTTACCCGCATGTGCGCCGACGGTTACCGGATATTTGTCGAAGTAGGCCCCGGTTCGGTGCTGACCGGCATGGTAAGAGATTGCCTGGCAGGCGAAAATCATATCGCCGTGGCTTTGGATGGAAAGAAACTCGACGGCCGCGCCGGGTTGGTTAACGTGCTCGGCGTTCTATCCGCCAACGGCATTGCGGTTGATTACGGCGCATTCTGGGACGAGTTCGCTCCGTTTGAGCCGGTTACAAATTCAGGCAAGTTATCGGCGGCCAGCGTCAAACTGAACGGCAGTAATTACGGCAAACCCTATCCGCCGGAACAGGGCGCCTCGGCCCGGCCTAAGCCTAATCCGGAACGGCCTGAGGCTGCGCCGGCTGCTAAATCCGTCCCGCAGACGGAGCCGGCACCAACCCAGGCCGTCGTTGATCAGAATTGGCCGGCCGCTTTTCAGGCCATGCAACAGCAGACACTGGAAGCCCAGAAAGCGTTTACCCAGGCCCTGAGCGAATCGCATCAGGCATTCTTGCGTGCGTCCGAGGCGGCTTTCATTGGTTTAGGGCAGTCAGACTGCCTGTCTGTGCAAGCCCTGCCTGTTCATGCCGCGCAGCAAGCTGTAGTGCCTATGGCAACGCCTGCTGCTGCTCCGCCGGCAGTTGATGCGGCACCTGAGGAAGTGGCTGTAATAGCTCCGCACATCGATCATCAAGCCCTGCTGCTCGAAGTCGTTGCCGATAAAACCGGCTATCCGGTGGCAATGCTGACTTTGGATATGGAACTTGAAGCCGGACTGGGCATCGATTCGATCAAGCGGGTGGAAATTCTTTCGGTCCTGCAAGAAAAAATTCCGCAACTGGCGCAAATCAATATCGCACAACTTGCGTCATTGAATACGCTTGGCGAAATTGTCGATTTCGCGGCCAAAGCGGCACCTGCGGCTGTGCCGACGGCGGCCATAGCTCCGCACATCGATCATCAAGCCCTGCTGCTCGAAGTCGTTGCCGATAAAACCGGCTATCCGGTGGCAATGCTGACTTTGGATATGGAACTTGAAGCCGGACTGGGCATCGATTCGATCAAGCGGGTGGAAATTCTTTCGGTCCTGCAAGAAAAAATTCCGCAACTGGCGCAAATCAATATCGCACAACTTGCGGCATTGAATACGCTTGGCGAAATTGTCGATTTCGCGGCCAAAGCGGTACCTGCGGCTGTGCCGACGGCGGCCATAGCTCATGACATCGATCATCAAGCCCTGCTGCTCGAAGTCGTTGCCGATAAAACCGGTTATCCGGTGGCAATGCTGACTTTGGATATGGAACTTGAAGCCGGACTGGGGATCGATTCGATCAAGCGGGTGGAAATTCTTTCGGTCCTGCAAGAAAAAATTCCGCAACTGGCGCAAATCAATATTGCACAACTCGCGGCATTGAATACGCTTGGCGAAATTGTCGATTTCGCGGCTAAAGCGGCGCCTTCTACAGCGGCTGTGGCGGCTTTGGCGCCAATGCAGGTTCCAAATTCACTTCGGCGGCTTGCCGTCACTATCGAGCAGGCCCCGGCATCCGGTTTGGTCATGCCGGGCTTGCTTGAGGCCGATCCGCTTTATCTGGTTGCAAGCGACCCCGGCATTGCTTCGGTGCTGGCCGGTAAGCTCAAAGATGCCGGTGTGTCAGCGAATGTGGTGACTGCGCCGCCGGCCGATGCCCGGTCCGTGCTTATGCTATCTGCGCTCGATCCTGTTGAGGCCGGGGCGCAAGTTCAAGCGGGACTGAACGAAGCGGTTTTCAGGCACTTGCAGGCCTGCGCCGAAACTATGTCCACGCAAGGCCGTCTGCTGGTTACGGTGCAATCCACCGGCGGCGATTTCGGCATCGGCGGCTCGACAGGCGAACGCGCGTGGTCGGCAGGCATTGTCGCGGCGGCTAAAACCGCGGTTTTGGAATGGCCTCAAGTATCGGTCAAGGCAATCGACATTGAAACCGGCGGCCTCGATAACGAAGCCATTGCGAATGCGTTGTTTATCGAGTTATTCACCGGCGGCGCGCAGCTTGAGGTCGGACTTAAAGCCGACGGCAGCCGCTTGTCGATAGTCGCCGTAGAACAATGCGATAGCGAACCGGTCGCGGTAAATCTTTCGGAGCACGGCGTTATCGTGGTGACCGGCGGTGCGCGAGGGGTAACGGCGCATTGTTTGATTGAATTGCTGTCGAGAGTACGGACTAAAATCGCTATTTTAGGGCGTACGACGCTCCGTGATGAGCCGGGCGGACTGGAACATCTGACAACGGATGCGCAACTGAAGCAGGCCTTGCTGCAGCGCTATTCTGATGCCGGGCAGACCGTATCGCCGCAACAGCTCGGTGCCGAGGTGCGCGAACTGATGGCGCAACGCGAACTTAAGAGTAACCTCGATAAGTTAGCCGCCCTGGGTTCCGAAGTGCGTTATTACGCCGCCGATGTCGGTGATGGCAAAGCCGTTGCCGACGCGATTACGACGATCCGCGACAGCTTCGGCCCGATTTGCGGCTTAATCCATGCCGCCGGTGTAGTGGCCGATAAAGAAATTAAATCGAAAACCTTTGAGCAGTTCCAGCGAGTACTGCGTACTAAAGTCGACGGTTTCCGCTATTTGCTCGATGCAACCCGGCAGGATGCATTAACCCATATCGCCTGTTTCTCATCCGTTGCGGCACGGCGCGGCAATGCCGGCCAGATCGACTATGCGATGGCTAACGAAGTGCTCAACCGGGTTTGCCGGGCAGAGCAGGCGCAACGCGGCAATACCTGCCTGGTCAAAGCAATCGGCTGGGGACCATGGGCCGGCGGCATGGTCGATCCCGGCCTGGAAAAACATTTTGCCGCGATGGGCGTGGCTTTAATTCCGCTGGATGAAGGCGCCCGGTTGTTTGCCGATGAATTTACCGGACGCAACGGTGATGCGGTCGAGATCGTTTTCGGCGGCGGCCTGGATAATTTCGGCGCTTTGCCGGGCACTCGTTCGCAAACGCAAATATTCGAAGTGAGATTTCACCGCGGCACCTATCCCTATCTTTCCAGTCACATTATCCGGGATGTGCCGGTGGTGCCGATGGTCACCGTCAATGACCTCGCCCAGCATGCTGCGCAAGCGCTGCTTCCGGGCGCAGTGATTGCCGGTACCGCAAATCTCAGGGTGATTAAAGGTATCCGGTTGATGCGCTTCGACAGCACTGGCGACGTGTATCGGATCGAGTGCCGGGCGAATCAAACTGAACAGAGGGTTGGAGTACGGGTGCTCGATCCGGACGGCATCCTGCACTACACAGTGGATGTTCTGCTGGATGAGCCAACGGCGAAACAAGACTTCAGCGCCGATGCCGCATTGGCTTTGCTGCCGTGGCAGCCTAACAGCGGTGTAATTTATGACGGCCGTTTGTTCCACGGCCCCGACTTGCAGGTGATCGAAAACCTGCAAGGCCTGTGCGAGGCCGGTTGCGCCGGACTATTGCAAACACGCAGCTCACGGCGGATCGGTTTTAACGTCGATATCGACGTATTGGATGGCGGGCTCCAGCTAGCCGTACTTTGGGTGCATGAGCATTTAGGCTGCGAGTCGCTGCCGACCGGAATGGATGCGTTTTACCTGCACCGGCCCTGGCCGGAAAGCGGAGCGGTCTTTTGCGAAGCAAGATGTGATGTCCGCAGCGAGCTGGTGACGAAGTGGACGCTATTGTATCGTACTGCCGAAGGCGAACTGCTTAGCTCTATTCATGGCCTTAGCATTCACCTGCTGCCGGGCGCCGGTAGCACGCCCTCTGCGAAAACAAGTATCGAAAACGTTTGAGCGGGCAGGGATAACAGCGGATGAGCCAACAATTCGAACCGATTGCGATCATAGGCCGCGGCTGTATTTTGCCTGGCTGCAGTTCGCCCGAAGCGCTCTGGGAAACCGTCGCGGAAGGGCGCAGCCAAATTACAGAAGCGCCGACCGGCGATTGGCGTGTTTCTATGGAACGGGTGCTCGATAGTGCATCGGCTCATTACAATGCCGATCACGCCTGGACTGACAGAGGCGGCTATATACGCGGCTTCGCCGAGCAATTCGATCCCGCGGTGGCTTCTATCGATGCAGCCCTGATTGCCCGGCTCGATCCTGTTTTCCAGTGGAGCATTTATGCCGCTCAGCAAGCGATGGCCGAGGTGCGGCCCGGCAAGACCGGTAATACCGAACGCGCAGGGCTGATTCTCGGCAACTTGTCCTATCCGACCCGTCTGCATACCCGGCTGGCCGAGCAAAGCTGGCTATACCGACTTGTCGGCAAACGGCCGCCTGCCGGTACCGATGTCCATGCCTGGAATCGTTTCATGTCCGGGTTGCCGGCCATGCTGGCGGCCAAGGCCTGCCATTTTGCCGGAGGATCGATGGCACTGGATGCCGCCTGCGCTTCCGGTCTTTATGCGATTAAAATCGCTTGCGACCGGCTACAGGACCGCCGCGCCGATTTGATGCTGGCCGGTGCGGTTAATGCGGCCGACCAGTTGTTCCTGCATGTCGGTTTCAGCGCGTTGAATGCCTTAAGCCGTAGTGGCCGAAGCCGTCCGTTCCATCAGGATGCCGACGGTTTACTGCCGGCCGAAGGCGCGGCTTTTGTCGCGCTCAAGCGCCTCGACGATGCGTTGTCGGCGGGCGACCGTATATTCGGCGTCATTCGCGGCGTCGGCCTTTCGAACGATGGCCGTAGCGGCGGTTTTCTGTCGCCGTCTCAGGCAGGGCAGGTGCGCAGCATGCAGGCGGCATTGGCCCAGGCGGGTTTGGCGCCGGATGCTGTGCAATATGTCGAGTGTCACGCGACCGGCACGGCGGTCGGCGATGCGACCGAAATTGCGAGCTTGAACCGCGTCTACGGCAATCGGGATTTGGCGCTGGGTTCGCTGAAAGCCAATCTCGGACATCTGATTACCGCATCCGGCATTGCCGGCTTGCTGAAAACGCTGACGGCGATGGAACATGGGATTATCCCGTTGACCCCCGGCAGTCGGCCTTTGAACGGCGCTTTGGCCGATACCGGATTTAATGTCCCCGAGCGGAACGCAAGCTGGAATGAGCGGGACGGACAGAGAACCGCCGCCATCAGCAGCTTCGGATTCGGCGGCAATAATGCCCACCTGATAATAGAGCAACAGCCTGCAATACAGCCGAGTCAATTCGTACCTGCGCCCAAGATTGTGCCGGAAGTGGCAATCGTCGGGCTGGGTATCCGCACGCAACTTGATCCGAATGCGACCGCTTTTGCCGAGCGCCTACTGGGCGACGGCAACGCCTCAGCCGATTTTGACGCGAACTGCCTCAAGCTATCGGCCAGGCAACTGGTGTTTCCGCCCAACGAGCTCAAGCAGGCACTCGGACAGCAACTGATATTGCTGGACGTGGTGCAACAGGTAACGGCACATCTTGCGCCGCTTGATCCTGAGCGCACCGGCGTCTTTGTCGGCATGCATACCGATTCCGAAATTTGCCGTTACGGTTTGCGCAAGCGCTGGCCTGAGTTAATGCAGCAAGCCGGTATTACTGCCGATAGCGACTGGTTAACGGCTGCCGAAAAAGCGTTGTCGCCGCCGCTCGATTCAGCCGGGGTTATCGGCAAAATGCCGAACATATCCGCCAACCGTATCAGCAACGCAATGGATATACGCGGCCCCGGTTTCGCCGTTTCCCGCGAAGAGCTTTCCGGCGATGCGGCGCTGGATCTCGCCTGCACCGCGATCCGCCGCGGCGAAATAAATACCGCTTTGGTCGCCGCAGTGGACTTGTGCCGTGAGGAAGTTCACGAACAGGCGGTATTGGCGGTATTGGACGATGCCGGTAAACAGGTTGCCGATGCCGCGGTTATGCTGATACTCAAGTCGCGAACCCAGGCCGAGCACGACGGCGACAAAATCCTTGCGCTGGTCGCAAGCGGCGGCGACGGCTCCGCGGTTTTGCACAATACGCCTTCGGAAAGTCCGCTTTATGCCAAGCTCGGACATGCGCATGCGGCATCCGGGTTGTTGCATATCGCGCTTGGGATACAGATGCTGCGTGCGCGGGCGCAAATCTCGCCCGATGGTAGCGTACAGCCTTTGTTACGTAGCGAGGCGCCGTGGCAGGTCGCTGTCCACAACAGTTCTTTTGGCGGCGAAACGGCCCAGTGGACATTGCGTGAGGCGTCCACGGATTCGGCCGATGTCCTGCGGTTACGCCGGATGCCGGCGTTTAGCCGCTATGCGGCCAATGATCCCGGCGCATTGAGCGAGCGTCTCCGCGCTAACCGAACCGGCGGCGACGGCCCTTGCCGTCTGACTTTGGTCAGCGAACCGGAACAGCTGGACGCACTGCGTGAAAAAGCCTTGCAGACTTTAATGGCGGGCCGGTACGGCGATTCATGGGATCTCGACGGCATCAGTTATCGGTGTAAACCGCTGGCGGGGGAACTTGCTTACGTCTTCACCGGCGCGGCCTCCGCCTATCCGGCAATGGGGCGGGATCTGTTGTTGGGCATGCCGCAGCTTGCCGACGGCTTGGCCGATCGGCTACGGAATCCGGCGGCGGCCGCAGCCTGGGCTTATATAAGTAATGACAGGCGTTCCAAGTTACCGTTCTACCAGCTTGCCGGTTCGTCGTTCTTGTGCCAGCTGCATGCGCAGTTCAGCCGAGGCGTGCTTGGGCTAAAACCGGCTGCGTCTATCGGCCTGTCATCCGGCGAGACTAACGCGATGTTTGCTTTTGGCGTCTGGCAGGATATGGACGGGCTGTTTGCCGACATAAATGATAGCGGACTTTATACCGATGCACTGGCAGAACGCTTTGACGCGGTGCGCCAGCATTGGGGTTTAGCCGTCGATGCGCCGCTGGATTGGGAAAATTACCGGGTGCGTTTTAACGCTGCCGAGGTTGCCGCCGCTGTAGCCAAGACATCCAGGGTTTACCTGACCATTGTCAACAGCCCGCAGGATTGCGTGATCGGTGGCGAACGCAGCGCTTGTCAGGCATTGCTGACGGCTTTGGGTAATCCTCCGGCCGTTGCATTGGGTCACGACCTGGCTATCCATTGTGAAGCGGTATTGCCGTTTGAACCGACGTGGCGCGCGCTGCACACTCGTCCGACCCAATCTAAAGGCCGACTGCGTTTTTACTCGAATTATTTCGGCGGCATCATCGAACCGGCCCGGCAATCGGTGGCCGATGCGCTGACCGGACAGGCCTTGCAAACCATCGATTTTCCGAAGATTGTCAATCAAGCTTGGCAAGACGGCGTCCGTATTTTTGTCGAGCACGGCCCCCGCAACAGTTTGAGCGTTGCGATTGGAGAAATACTCGGCGATAAGGAGCATCTGGCGGTCGCGCTCGACAGAAGCGGCTTACCGGCGTTGGTGCAGGCTTATCGCGCTGCGGCGCAGCTGTGGTGCGCCGGTGTCGATGTCAATCCGGAACAGCTGATTGACCAAGGCCGGTCGGCGCTTCGAAGTAGCGTATCGGACCCGGCAAGCCCGGAAATTACTTTTCACTTGCGTCCGCCTAAAATCGTTATACCGCCGCTACGGCAGCCTGTATTAGCCGAGAACGGCAATAATGTTTACATGCCGCCTGCGCTCAGTGCCGGCGAGTCCGACGGCCGGTTGATTCCGGCCGCGCCGCCGCTGGCTTTCTTGGTTCCGGCGCCGACGCGTATTGCTTCGGCCATTGAAAAACCGGATGCCAAGCAGATTAACGCAACGGGTTTAAAACAGCCGGTATCGTCAACTCAGGTAGTTATGGAAACAGTCGACCCCAACACTATGACTGCAACTTATACAGCCATGCACCAACGGTTGGCCGATGCGCATATCGCGTATTTGCAGGCCCAGGCGCAAGCGATGCAGGATTACACCGGGTTCATGCAGCGCATTTATTCCGCCGCGTTCGGCCATGGGCCGGCAGCTAAGCCATGGTTACAACAACCGGCGCAAGAATACGCGCTGGAACCGGTCCAGGCTGAGTTTGCAACGCCAGCCGTTTCCGGAAAACACTTTCCCGGTCCGGCATTCAGCCGGCAACAGCTTGAAATACTGGCCGGGGGTAAAATCTCGTCGGTGTTCGGCGAGCGGTTCGCAACGCAGGACAGGTACGACGTTCAGGTGCGCATGCCTGAGCCGCCGCTGCTACTGTGCGACCGGGTATTGGGTATCGAAGGCGAAGCGCACAGCATGGGCCTGGGCACGATCTGGACCGAAACCGATGTCCGCGCCGACAGTTGGTATCTGCATCACGGCCGGATGCCCGCGGGGATTTTTATCGAGTCAGGACAGGCCGATTTACTGTTGATTTCCTGGCTTGGCATAGATAATTTCAATAAGGGCGAGCGCGCTTACCGCTTGCTCGGCTGCGATTTGGTTTTTCATGGCCAACTGCCCGAACCCGGCGATACGCTCGAATATGAGATCAAGGTTAATGGCCATGCCCGGCAAGGCGATATCCGTTTGTTTTTCTTCCACTACGACTGCCGAATCAATGGCGAACTGCGTATCTCAGTGCGCAACGGTCAAGCCGGTTTTTTCAGCAAACAGGAGCTGCGGAATTCCGCCGGTGTGATTTGGATGCCGGAAGAGGCGAACTATACCTCCGAGCCCAGGCTTGCCGCACCGCCGCAGCCGACGGGTAAATCCAGTTTCGGTCCGGCCGAGGTCGAAGCCTACCTGAACGGCGATCTGGTCGGCTGTTTCGGCGACGCGTTCTATTGGGCCGACACTCATACCCGCACGCCAACGACGCCGAAAGGCGAGCATAATTTTCTCGGCGCGGTCACCCGGCTCGATTTCAACGGCGGCCCCGCCGGACGCGGTTATTTGCGGGTCGATAAGCCGGTGCGGCCGGACGAATGGTTTTTCAACGGCCATTTCAAGAACGATCCGTGCATGCCCGGTACGCTGATGGCCGAGGCCTGTCTTCAAGCCATGGCTTTTTACATGGCCGCGATGGGATGGACTTTGCCGCGCGACGGTTGGCGCTTTCAGCCGGTGTCCGAACAATCTTACACTTTTGCCTGCCGCGGCCAAGTTACGCCGGAATCGAAACAAATCGTTTATGAGCTGTTTATCGACGAAGTCTGCGAGGGCGAGATGCCGATGCTTTTCGCTCATGTCTTATGCAGCGTGGACGGACTTAAAGCGTTTTTGTGCGAGCGCCTCGCGTTGCAACTGGTGCCCGACTGGCCGCTCAGCAGCATGCCGGAGTATCTGGCCGACAAGGCGGATGCCCGGCCGTTGGCTAGAATCGGCGACTTCCCGCTCGATTACCGATCCTTGATTCATTGCGCCTGGGGCAAACCTTCGCGCGCTTTCGGGCAGGGCTTTGCCCATTACGACGGACCGAGGCGCTCGCCGCGCTTGCCGGGACCGCCGTATCACTTCATGACTAGGATCACCGACTTGCAGGGCGAGATGGCGCGGATGCAAGCGGGCGCGCGGGTGACTGCGGTGTTCGACCTGGAGCCGGAGGCCTGGTACTTCAACGAAAACGCCGTCGCAACCATGCCCAATTGCGTGTTGATGGAAGTGGCGCTGCAACCGTGCGGCTGGCTGGCGTCCTATACCTTGCAACGCCAAGCCTCCGAACGCGAGCTTTTGTTCCGCAATCTTGACGGCGATTCCGTTCAGTACCGCGAGGTCGGCAAGGCCGACCGCACGATTACTTCGGTTGTGGAATTGCTTTCGGTTTCGCAGGTCGGGGACATGATTATCGAGAAGTTCTCGGTGCACTGTACCGTCGATGGAGAGGACTTGCTGAGAGTCGAAACTGTGTTCGGTTTTTTCCCGCCTGCCGCGATGGTCAATCAAAGGGGCTTCGATACCCGCGCCGAGGATCGTGCCCGGCTGGAACTGCACAGCGATACGAGGCTCGAGTTTAAGGATTATCCTGAGATTTTGTTCGGCACCAACGGCAATGCCCGGCTGCCCACGTCGAAACTGTTGATGCTTGACCGCATTACCGGGCACTGGCCGCAAGGCGGCGCGGCAGGGCTGGGCGCAATCCGCGCGGAAAAGGATGTCAACCCGAAGGATTGGTTTTTCAAGGCCCACTTTTTTCAGGATCCTGTGCAACCGGGTTCGTTGGGCGTCGAAGCGATGCTGCAAGCTATCCAATCATTGATGCTGCTTCAGGGAATGGACGCAGGCATCGACAGGCCCCGTTTTGAACCGATTGAAATTGGCGGGCGCACGCTGTGGCATTACCGCGGCCAAGTCACCCCTGAGAAAGAGAAAATTACCGTTGAATTCGAGATCAGCGAGAGCGGCAGTGATCAGCGCGGCGTATTTGTGATCGGCCAGGCCCGGCTGTGGGTGGATAATTTGCAAATTTACCAGGCCCCGCAGATTGGCATGCGTATTATCCGCGATGCCTCACCTACGGCAGCTTCGCAGACGGTTTTTTTATGGCGGCTCGATTTGAACGACCCGAAAGATGCCTGGATCGAAGACCATTGTCCTACTTATACCTTGCCTGCTTTGCCATTGACTTATGAGCTGGAGCTGATGGTTGCGGCAGCGGCGCCTTTGTTTGCGGGCATGACGTTGCAGGCTATTGAATGTGCCAATGCCAAGCAATGGGTGGTATTTGCGTCATCCGTTGTCAACGGCCGAACGCTGGTGGATTTGATCGATTCAACGCAAGCCGACGTCACGCTGCAACAGCAGACAGAACAGGGAGACTTTGTGACCGCGGCAACGGCCCGCTTATGTTTCGGCAGCATTGATGCGGCGGCCGGACTCGCGCCTCTCGAACCGCTACGCGACGCCCGTCCGGTCGATGAAAATCCGTACATGGACGCTTCCTTGTTCCATGGCCCCAGCTTGCAGTTAATGCATGGGCTATGCCGGGGCAGCAACGGTGCTTATGCGACGCTGAGAGTCAGCGCCGGTGCCGGGCTGCTTAATCCTATCCTGCTCGATGCCGCGCTGCATTGCATACCGCACAACAACTACCGGCTGTGGTGCGAAACAATCGAGCCGGGCTTGGCCGCTTATCCGGTCAGGATCGAGCGTCTTCGTCTATTCGGTCCTCTAGACGAAACCGGCGAGGTAGAGGTGCAAGCGCGTTTTGTCGCGTTGGAATCCGGCCGCTTCCCGCGCACGCATCTGCGCATATTGCGAGGCGGCATCGTGCTTGCGGCGTTCGATTTGGTTGAAATCCTGTTGCCGAAAGGACGCCTGGGCTTGGCTGAGCCCACTGCGTTACGAGCGTTTTTACGCGACCGCCGCTTCGAGGCCGGGATTGCGTTGGCCGAGGTCGGGCTCACGCAAACTCAACTAAAACGGCAAGATGTGACGACTAGCGACTGGTTGCCGGGCACTTTGGCATGCGTTTATGGTGTGGCTGAGGCGAAAGCTGACTTGGCCCGGCAAATCGCGGTAAGAGACCATATCGGCGCACAGCTGCACTTGCATCCCAGCGCGGTGGCCATGAGTCCGGATGGTCGAGGCTGTCTGAATCTACCGTTCAATCGTTTCGAGCTTGATATCCAGGATGAAGGCGATACAGTCAGCGTACATAGTGAACCGCCCGATCGTTTTGCCTGGGAAAGCATCCGTCATGACTGGTTGGAACGCATGGGTGGAGATTCCAGCTTTGTCCTCGACGTAGGGCTTGCCTTGATCCGTCGCTTTGTCAGGCGAGTCGTGCTCAGCGATCCGGAAGGTTATAGCGCGCTACGCGGCAAGCCGGTACTTTATCTGGGCAATCATCAAACCGGCGTCGAATCGTTTTTGTTCTTGTCGATGGTAACCTCGCTGGCGCAAATCCCGGCCGGGGCTATTGCGAAGCAGGAACACCGCGAGAGCTGGATCGGCATGATTCACCGGCTTGCCGAGCAGACGATGGGCGCGCGCAACCCGCTACGCATGTTCTTCTTCGACCGCGCCCAACAAAGCGACATGCTCAGGCTGTTGCACGAATTCGGCTCCGGGCTGGACCTGAATCCCGGTTCACTGTTGGTTCATGTTGACGGCACCCGGTCTCAACAGGCCGGCATGCCGGTGCGGGCGGTCAGTTCGGTGTTGATCGATCTTGCGCTCAAGTACGAGTTGCCGATTATTCCGGTGCGCTTTGCCGGGGGGTTGCCGCTTGAGCCCGAAGCCGGGCGCCTGGAATTTCCGTATCGGCTGGGGCAACAGGACTATTACCTCGGCCAGGCTGTGCATCCGCAGATTTTGCGTGTTTTGCCTTATGCGCAACGCGCGCAATGGGTCGTCGAGAGCATCAATTCTCTCGGCCCTACCGGTGTCGCCGATTTACCGTTGCCGGGCGATACGGCCTTTGCGCAAAAGGTGGGCGTTTACCGTGCAAGCGGTTACGACGAAATCCGTTCTGTACTCCATGCCGCATTGACTGAGTTGCCCGCATGCAGCGAGATGACCGCACGGCTAATTGCCGATTCGCAGTGGGACGCGTCTGATTACGCCACGAGTCTTTCGCTCGAATTGCTGGGTTACGGCAAGCATGGGCCGGCTAAAAGATAACGCGTGCAATGGCGTGGGCGGAAGCTCCTGGGCAGTTGTGCTTGCCGAAATTGCGCCCACCCTTCGACAGGCTCAGGGCGAACGGGATTTCGGAAGCTTTGCTGGGGCGGGCGAGAACGATGAAACAACTATCCGGCGTCGGCTATATTCCGCGCCGTTAACAAAAGAATAGGAATAAATTATGAGTGAAGAATATCTCGATAAGCAAGACAACGGTTCGTTAGTTAATTTCGAGCGCTGGATGGGGCGAACAGGCTTGTCGCTGGTGCCTCCGACAATGAGCGCGAACCAAGTCACGCTGATCAGCGGCGGTTGCGGAATGTTGGCCGGGCTGGCTTTCTATTTAGCCTCTTTCAGTCAGGTCTGGTTTGTTTTCGCCGGGATACTGACACTGATGCACTGGGCTGCGGACAATATCGACGGCCATGTCGCGCGCAGCAGGAATCAGTGCTCGCAGGCCGGGCGCTTTCTTGACATCTTCCTCGATGCGGTGACCTTTGCCGCCTTGGGCGTCGGCTTGGCCTTTGCCGATTATACGATTTTCCCGATTGTCGCGGTGGCGACTGTCCTTTGTCTGTTGCAGTATGTTCTGACGGTGTTGTGGATTGCCATGACCCGTATTTGGCCGTTTCCGGCCTTTGGCCCGGCCGAAGCGTCGCTGACGTTAATCATACTCTCGGTGTTGATGCTGTTTTTGCCGCGGGAGCTGTTCGTGCTGTGGGGAAGAGGCTTTAGTCTTATCGATGTGGCTTTCGCCCTGACCATACCCAGCAGTCTGGTGACCTTGTTTATGTCGGCGCTTGCACTGTTTAAACATTTACAGCGGGAAACCGTGGAGAGCACAGCCAATGAAGCATCAGTAACAGCAACGCAGAGCACAGGCCCGCGCTAATCAAAGTGCCGCTCGCGACTTGGCCGGCTTTGGCACCGCCCATTTCGTGCCCGTCAAGAACGGCAGCGACGAGCATGGGCACCAGCGCGGAAACCAAATCTCGAAGCACGGTTAATCCTGCGTAAGCGCGGGCATCAACGCGATTCGAATTTGACTCTGCGAGCCTGTCCAGCGCGAAAGGAATCCGCGCCCAGCTCAGCACGGTAGCAGCCCCCAATCCCAGGCCCAGGCAGATTGCAGCGGCCATTGGAGCCAAGGCTTGCCACCAGAGCGATGCGCCGGCACACCAAAGCAGAACGGCTGCAATCAGCACCTGTTCGGAATGCCAACGGCGCACCGCCAAGCTGGTAAATATTGCCGCGGCAATGATGCTGACCTGTAGAAGCAGCAAAATCAGGGCGTCACTGATTCCGGCGGCGGCACAGAGAAAGATGGTTAGCATCAGCGTGGACTGAACCATGAACCATACCAAGAGATTACCCCCCACTGCCCACCACAGCACCCCTGAACGGGTAAGCGCCCGCCAGGGAATCGGCTCGCCTTTGGCGGCGCTTACCGGGGCGTTGCCCAAAACGCGTTGCAGCCCAAGTCCGCATAAAGCTCCTCCTAGCGCAGACAGTAGCGCCACCATCGCGCCTAAAGCCAATAGGCGCTGCTCGATCGGCCATAGCCCTTCGGTTGCGTTGTGAAGTCCCAATACCAGTAAGGTCAACAGCATCGATCCGCCAAAACGGTAACTATTCAGTTCAACCCGTTCTTTCTCGACCGAGCTGATCAGCGCGGTCAGCGAAAGATAGGCAAGATAAACCACGGCGAAGAGCAGGTGGAACAGCCAGGACAGCAGCAAGTACCAGAGCGGTTGCCAAACCCCGAGCGGGGGAACCGACCATAGCAGTGCGAAGCTGGTAGCGAGGCCGAAGCTCAGCCGCGCAATTAACCGGCACCGCTTGGCCGCACTGAGGACATGGCGGTCCAGCCAGTGCCCGGCCCATAAACTGGCGAAGGCACTGAACACATAGCCGCTGCCGTGAATCAGCCCGGCTTGGAGCGTTGGAATTCCGGCTATTTCAATTAGGAAATACAGCCAGTAAAAAGCTAAGCATAAAGAGGTAATTGAAGGGCCGACATCGCCGCCGGCATAAAGGATTCCGATGCGAAAGGAAAACACGCTGCTATGAGAGGGAACTGGCACGGTTGGTTGGCTCGTTTTTTGTAGTTGAGGAAAAGCGGCTTGCCTATCTTCGACCGGGTTGGCAATTGAATGCAATATTAGCTCTATTTTATTCACAGGTAACGCCAATGGCGAATGCTACAATTAAATTTTCTCAGGTCATGTCACAAACGAAGCTGCCACTGTCCAGTATGCAAACAACTTCTTCCAAGAGCAATGCCGTCGCGATCTTCGATGTCGACGGCACCTTGTGCGCCACCCGAAGCTCGTCCAGTCTGATCTGGCTGCTCGCGCGTCAGCACTCGGCGTGGCGGCACCGCCTTTGGCTAGCCAGCCTGGTTTGGCGCGCGCCTGCGGTATGGCTAGCCGACAAATTCAGCCGCGATTTGGCCGACCGGATGGTCTACGGTCAATTTGCCGGTCTTTCTTTGCAGACAGTGCAGGGCGATGCGCAGCGTTGCTGCGAGACGCTTTTGCTGCCGTCGTGTTTCCGCGAAGCCTTGGCCGAACTGGCTGCGCACCGGCAAGCCGGGCGGCGCATCATTTTACTGAGCGGCGGTATCGACGTGATTTTGGCCCCGCTTGCGGCAGCCTTGGGCGCGGAGTTGCTGGCCCAGCGCCTGGTCGCGGAGGATGATCGCCTAACCGGAGCCTACCGCCGTTATGCCGCGCTCAACGATGAGCCGTTTGCCAGCCAGGGGGACAGTAAACTGGCTGCCTTGCAGCGTTATGCGGACGCCAACGGCATTGACCTGAGCGCTTCTTTTGCCTACGGCGATAGCATCAACGATACCCAGATGTTGGGCGCAGTGGGTCACCCGATAGCGGTTAACCCGGACCGGCCCTTGAAGCGGATCGCGTTATCGCGAGGCTGGGAGATTCGCCATTGGGGAAAGGTATTATAGATAGTCTTGCGGGCAATGAGTTTTTGACTGCATTAATATTCTTATTCTTAAGGTGTCGCTAGCACGACGGTTATTTGAATCGGGTTCTCGCACCCGAGGGCGAGTTACTTTCTTTTGCCTCGCCTCGGCAACTGCTCCTGCGTTGCTCTACCTCCTGAATCCATGCAGTCGAAAAAAAAGTAACCAAAGACCAATCCGCCAGGAGCGGATTGGGACGCCAAAGGCGCATGCAGTGCGAGCGCCAGGAAGGCGCGAGTCAGAAGGCGACCCGGTTGCCGCTTGAATCACTCGGCACATCCTTGTGCCTCGCCCTTCGGGTGCGATGCATGCAAATCGGCTATCCTGCAGATTCGTCCTGTGCTCCTCGCTTTCAATGGGGGTTGCCAGAAGGGCCATCCTTGGCCCTCTGACAATGCGCTGCATCCATGCAGCGCCCCTGCGGGCTATTCCCGTCGAAAGCTCCGGTGCTCGGCGCGGCAAACGGGAGAAATACGGTCCGTGCGTAACATCAGTTATTTATATCATCGATTTTTTTCAATCACCGTGGATTCCTGCCGCTCCAACCCAGCCTGTTATTTATAAGTTTATGTTGTCGTTGGCCGTATTTTTAGGCGGAGTTAATTTTATGAGCTGGGCCGCACTGCAAAAACAGACGCTAAATAGTCCTGCGGATAACCGATCCAAGTAAATAGCGAATCGATAACCGGTAGACGCTAGTGAAAGTTTTGGACATAAACGCAGTGTAAAATGTCGCAACGAAAAACCGGCCACTCGAACCGTAGAACGACATGAATCGCAGGCAGTAACAGAGAACCGCCGGCAAGTGCCTGTCGTTCCCATGTTTTAATCCGATCCGTCTGCGTAATTTATATTGCGCTGTTTTAAGATTGTATTGGCTCGTACTGGATTCGCGCGAGGAACCGTATTTTAATTTTTACCCCGGATTCGTTAGCTACAAATCATGTATTTTTAGGTTATACGTTCAGTATATTTATTTTTGAATAGGCAATTATCTCGATGAATGAAAAACACGCGTTGGTAAAGAAAACCACGCAATTAAAACAAATGCTGACCACTCCGGGGCTTAATTTCATCTGCGAGGCGCATAACGGCATCAGTGCGCGCATTGTCGAAGAAGTCGGCTTCAAGGGCATTTGGGCGAGCGGCTTGACCATTTCCGGGTCTTTGGGCGTCAGGGACAATAACGAAGCGAGCTGGACCCAGGTATTGGAATTGGTTGAGTTCATGAGCGATGCGACCAACGTGCCGATATTGCTGGACGGCGACACCGGCTACGGAAATTTCAATAATTTGCGGCGCCTGGTTTCTAAACTGGAATCCCGGCAGGTGGCCGGTGTTTGCATCGAAGACAAGCTGTTTCCGAAGACCAATTCCTTCATTGAAGGCGAAAAACAGAGCCTTGCCGACCTGGACGAATTTTGCGGCAAAATCAAGGCCGGCAAAGACACGCAAAAGGACGATGATTTTGTCATTGTCGCCCGTACCGAAGCGTTTATCGTCGGCGCAGGCCTGAAAGAAGCATTGCGCCGCGCGGAAGCCTATCGGCTGGCCGGGGCCGACGCAATTTTGGTGCATAGCAAAAAACACATGCCGGTGGACATCGAAGCATTCATGCAGGAATGGGCCGGCCGTCACCCGATTGTGGTCGTGCCGACGACTTATTATTCGACGCCGACCCATCGCTTCGAAGAGTTGGGCATTTCACTGGTCATTTGGGCCAACCAGATTTTGCGCTCCGCGGTTACCGCGATGCACAAATCGGCGGAGGATATATTCAATTCGAGTTCTATCAAGGCTCAAGAAGACAAAATCGCGCCGGTTTCCGAAATCTTCAGGCTTCAAGGCGCCAAGGAATTACAGCTGGCCGAAGAGAAATACCTGCCCGGCGAACGCACCGACTGCAAGGCGATTATTCTCGCCGCCAGCCGGGGCGAAGCGTTGGGCGAGTTGACCGAGGATCGTCCGAAAGCGATGTTGCCGATCAACGGCAAGCCGATTATCGATGCCTACGTGGATGAGCTGCGCGCATTGCATATCGGCGATATCTCCGTGGTGCGCGGTTACAAAAAAGAATGCCTGAACTCTTTCGCTTACCGGCATTACGATAACGACCGTTATCAAGATACCGGCGAGTTATATTCGCTGTATCAGGCCCGTGACGAGCTACGGGGCAACGTCATCGTTTCCTACGGCGATTGCCTGTTCCGTAGCCACATACTCAGGGATTTGCTGGAAAGTTCAGCGATGACAACTATCATTGTCGATGCGGAGCTGGGAGATAAATCGAAAAATAAAGATATGGCATATTGTAGCCGCCCCTATTCCAACGATTTCTTTAATCACAACATTGAGCTGGAACGCCTTGAACGAGCGGATTCATCGGGGTCGGCAAACGGCGAGTGGATTGGCTTACTGATGCTGGGCGAACAGTCCAGCCCGATCGCAAGGCAATTATTGGAAGAGATGGCGCAGCAGGACGACTTCGAGAAATTAGGCGTGCCCGACTTGATTAACCGGCTTAAGGAACACCACCCCATTCGGGTCATTTACACCAAAGACGGATGGATCAATATCAACGACATGAACGACTTCATTGCGGCGGGACTCTGGCAATGATCGATACGCTCGAATTCCAGGGCGTACTAAAGTCTCATGGCTATCGCCTATTTTCCGGCGTGCCCTGTTCGCTGCTGCAACCGCTGATCAACCTGGCCGGCAATTCGCTGAACTATATCGCGGCGACTAATGAGGGAGAAGCCGTCGCGATCGCGGCGGGCGCTCAATTAGGCGGCATGAAGTCGGCGGTGCTGCTGCAAAATTCTGGGCTTGCCAATGCATTGGCGCCGCTGACTTCGCTGACCAATATTTGCGAGCTTCCGATTACCGGCTTTGTCGGTTTCCGCGGCGAACCCGGAGTCGCCGACGAAGTTCAGCATGAATTCATGGGCCGTATCAGCGCCCAATTGCTGGAAATCAGCGGGGTTCACGTTTGCCATCTGGCGACCGATTTGCAGCGTGCGTCCGAACAACTGGCCGAAGGGCAAGAATATTTGGCGCGCGGCATATCGGTGTTTTACCTGGTTTCCAAGGATAGCTTCAGTCCGCTTGAACTAAAAGCCAAAGCGCCGATCCGCTTTAATCCGGGCACGCTAACGCGGCCGCAACCCGAAGCGGTAGCACCTCCCAGCCGTTATCAAGCCTTGCAGGTCGTGTCCCGGCACAAGCAGGACGATACCGCGGTGCTGGCGACCACCGGCATGTGCGGGCGGGAATTGTTCACCATCGAAGATTCGCCGAACAACTTGTACATGGTGGGTTCCATGGGCTGCGTTTCGTCGATTGGCCTCGGCATCGCGATAGCCAAGCCCAATAAGAAAGTCATCGTATTGGACGGCGACGGCGCGTTGCTGATGCGCATGGGCAACCTGGCGACCAACGCCTATTGCAGGCCGGACAATCTATTGCATGTGTTGCTGGATAACGAGAGCCACGACTCCACCGGCGGGCAGGCGACCGCTTCCAGCAATATGGATTGGCCGGCTATCGCGTCGGCGGCGGGCTACCCTGCGGTCGTTCAGGCAAACGGCTTGGCAGGCTTCGAACAAGCCATCGTGGAGTGGATGCGCAATCCCAAGCTTACCTTTTTGTATCTATCCGTTGCCAAAGGCTCGATTTCTCCGTTGGGCAGGCCCAGCATAACGCCTGCACAAGTGGCTCTCAGGTTGAAGGCGTTTCTCCAATGACCATCGATACCGCTGTGATTATGGCGGCCGGGCTAGGCAGCCGAATCCCTGAATTTTCCCGGCATGGCCCTAAAGGCTTTATCCGTGTCGGAGGGCAGCGGATCATCGAACGCTCCATCGATATTCTTGAGCGTCATGGAGTGCGCCGTATCATCATCGGTACCGGCTACCGGGCGATGAACTACGCCACTATGGTAAAACGCCATCCCGAGGTCCGTATCGAATGCGTGCTGAATGTCGATTATGCAAATTCAGGCAGTCTGGAAACCTTGCTGCGCTGCACCGAAGCCCTGGATTGCGATTTTCTGTCGCTGGAATCCGATTTGCTGTACGACAGCCGGATGATAGAGCAGGTGCTTTCTTCGCCTTATGCGAATGTTATTTTAGCGTCCGGCGAAACCCAGTCGGGCGACGAGGTTTACATTGAAACCAACGAGCGTAGCGAACTGGTCAATCTGTCCAAAGATCCGGCAATGCTTTCCCGTATCGATGCCGAACTGGTGGGCATCTGCAAACTCGCCGCCGAAACGCCCTATGCGCTGAGACAATGGCTGGTGAAAGCCGGTCTTGCCCGCCCTGCCCAATTGCATTATGAAGAAGGCTTGGTCGGCATCGCCGATACGGTTTTATTGCATGTCGAAAAAACCGGCCTGCCCTGGACCGAGATCGATACCCTGGAACATCTGGAGCGCGCCAATAAGCTGATTTGGCCGCGCATACAATCTATCGAAAAGGTCTGACATGACTATCCGCCGCAATATTTTGTTGACGCCCGGCCCCGCCACTACCAGCGAACGGGTCAAGCAAGCCCAGGTCGTTCCCGATATTTGCCCACGCGAGGTGGAGTTCGGCTTGCTGCTGGACAGCATCCGCCGAAGGCTGGTGCAAGTGATTCATGGAGAAGATACCCATGCCGCGGTATTGTTCGGAGGTTCGGGAACCGCAGCAGTGGAAGCCTGCATCAGTTCGGTGGTGCCCTATGGCGGAAAAATCCTGGTCTTGATCAACGGCGCATACGGCAAGCGTATTCTGGATATATGCCGCATCCATTTGCGGCCCGAACAAATCGCCGTTTACGAGACTGCTTATGATAGGTTGCCGGACCCGGCGGAAGTGGAGCACATCCTGTTTGAGGATACGTCTATCACGCACTTGGCGTTGGTCCACCACGAAACGACCACAGGCATTTTGAATCCGCTTGACGAGATTGCTTCGATCTGTTGGCGCAATGAGGTTAAGTTGATCGTCGACGCGATGTCGTCTTTTGCCGGGATTCCGATCGACCTGCGCCAAACTCCCTGCGATTTTATGATAGCGTCGTCTAACAAATGCATTCAAGGAATGGCCGGTGCGGCTTTCGTTATTTGCCGCAAAAGCCTGCTGAGCCCACCTGAAGACTATCGGCCACGCAGTTTGTATTTAGACTTGTACGGCCAGCATGCCGGTTTCGAGTCGAACCTGCAAATGCGTTTTACCCCTCCGGTGCAGGTGCTGTATGCCCTGGATGCGGCGCTGGATGAGTTCTTTGAGGAAACACGGCTGGGCCGCTACTGGCGTTATTGCCGCAGTTGGGAGGTTTTGCTGGAAGGCATGGCCGAGTTGGGCTTCGCCGCGGCAGTGCCGGATCTTCCCCAGTCCAAGCTGTTAACCACTTTTTTGGAACCCGATCATCCCCGCTATCGCTTCGAGGCCATGCATGATGCGTTATTGGCCGAAGGCTACACCCTTTATCCGGGTAAAGTCGGAGAATTAGCCAGCTTTCGTTTGGCAAATATCGGACAAATCGACACGCATGACATCCGGGCGTTTCTTAATGCTCTGGAGCGCTACCTGGCCGCGAACGATATAGTTTTGCCGCCCCGCTTTAAAACTCTCAACGACTAGAAGGTTCAGAAAATGGATATTGGTAAACTTTACGATCAAAGCATTGCCGGCACTTATGACCGGGATGACTTGGGACTATTGTCAGGCGCGAGAAATACGGCATTTCAGCAAATTGAAACCTATGTCTCTAAGCCTCTTATTAATGATGTATTGGATCTGGCCGTAGGCACCGGCGAGTCGCTGATGCAAATCAAAGAACTGTTTCCGGCAGCCAATAGGCATGGTATCGATCTATCCTGCGAAATGCTGGAAATAGCAAAAACCAAGCTGTCTTTCAATGCGATCCATGACGATGTCGTGAATACCGGTAAACATTTTGCATCGGGCGGAGTCGATTTAATATTGATGCACTTTCTGACGACATTTATAGATGGCAACGAAGTGGTGCGGGATACTTCGAAACTGTTGCGGTCCGGCGGTTATTACTCGATTGTCAGCAGCACCTATGAAGCATTCCCTCGGATCTATGAGCTTGCCCGGATGATGCTTTCCGATGATTTCATCAAACAGGCCAATCCATCGCCGATGAATACCGACACTATCGCCTCGTATTTTAGCAATGCCGGTCTGGATATTGTTGCAGTCGACACGTTCACGAAACCGGTGAAGTTTTCCAACTTTACCGAGTTTTATCAGTTCGGCATGAACTCCGGCTTCTTTACCCACATTCTGGCGCAGTGTAACAGTGAGCAGATTGCCGAATTCAGTCGTCTGGAACATGTTTTTCCGCTGGAAGATCACTACAAAGCGTCAGTCGTGCTTGCCCGGAATCCGTAAAAAAACTCATCCTTGAAGTGCAACTTACGTTACAAAACAAACGGTACCTCAATGGCTTGTCTGTTTGTCTGCGGTAAAAAACCGATTATTTTTTGGAATGAGACAGGAATAACCAAGGCGGCAACCCTTATCCGAACGGTCGGGTTTCGGGGTTTGCAATTGACCGCAGGGCGCGCTGTGCATTGATGCTTATGATGATGCCCGAAGAACACCCTGCCTGGAAAGACCGAAGATATGACCGCTCAAAGCGTATATGAGTAAACCTGGAACATTGTCGACACGCTATTTTCTTTGTCATTTTTTGGCGGGGGCCGGCAACGCGTTTTTTGATGTACTGCTTAAAAACGGCATTATTGTTTACGCCGCTTTTAAAGCGGACATGAGCGCCGGTCATGTCGGCCTGATCGCAACGCTTTCGTGGAGCTTGTTTATGCTGCCGTTTTTTATTTTTTCGGCTCACGGCGGGTATCTTGGCGATCGCTATGACAAACGCAAAGTCGCTATGGTTTTGCGGATTATCGATATTTTTCTCGCGGCTTTTGCCGCGTTCGGTTTTTTTAGCGGCAATATCGGTTTGTTGCTGGTTTTGGTTTTTGCAAAAGGTATGACCTCGACGCTGTTCGGTCCTTTGAAATACGCGATGCTGTCTGAATTCCTGCCGCTTTCGGCCTTGGCGGCAGGGGCATCGTTAATGGAGGCCGGGACTATGATCGGCATACTCGGAGGAACCTATATCGGTGCTATTTTTGGTGCCGATGCCGACGCATCCCGAATCGGAGCCATAGCGTTAATCGCTACGGCCGTGTCATTACTGGCGACGTGGGCCGGTCCTAAAAGTACGCAAAGCAATCCCGACTTATTATTGCCGGGCTTTAACCCGTTGAAACCGACTTTGGAAATACTCCGCCTGGCTTGCGAAGACCGCCGTTGCATGGCCGCCATCGTGGCGTTGTCATGGTATTGGTCGCTGGGCGCGGTTTACTTATCCAACGTAACGGTGCTGGTGCGCACGACTTTGTTGGGCGACCAGAAGTTGGTGGCTTCGGTGCTGTTAATTTTTACTTTGGGTGTCAGCTGCGGATTGGCGGCCGGTTCTTACTGGCTACGCGGCAAAGCTAATGCCGGTACCGCGAATGTCATGGCTTTGGCTATAAGCTTGGCCGGCATGGATTTATATTGGTCTATCCCTGACTCGTTGCTTAGAATGCAGTTCGATTTTTTTACCATTGCTTTGGCTTCAGGTATTTATGCGGCGTATTTTTCATCGGTACTGTATTTGACTGTCAATCAACACACCAAAGCACGCGTATTTGCCGCCTACAATATTATGAGTTCCCTGTTTGCGGTATCGGCTTTATTTTCAAGTATGTTGATTATTGGTCTTGGCATCTCTTTGCCCTTATGTCTGGCTGTATTCGCGTTCTTCACCATACCCTTGACCTTGCTGGTAAGTCGGACGATTCGACGACAAGCAGCGCAATATTGTTCGGCAACATGATTTTTGACTGACTGGAATGTCCGAAAAATTAGGGCGGGATTATTTTAAAAACTTACGACTTAGCCGACATACTCTAGCTAAATACACTCTATTCAAGGCAAGCAAGCATGGCAATCTATCGCAGTGAAACATTAAAAAACCAGTTAAAAGTCTTTTTGACGAGTCAGGATATTTCTATTGAAAAGTTCAGCCAACAAACTGGGATTAATAGTGAAATCGCCGCAAAAATTTATAACGATGAACACATCATTCCCAGCCCGGCAATATTGCTTGCTATCGTTACAAGCTATCCGATTTCCCAGAAGAATCTAGTCGTTCTTGATCCGGAAGAAACCCCGCTCTATGGCAAGAATCAAAAACCCATGCAGGTAACAATTTGCGGCTGCGGAAATCTGGGTCATGTTTTTGCCGGGTTATTGTCGGCACGCCCGGATTTAAAAGTTAATTTGCTGGTTTCGAGCGCAGAGAGGGCGCAATTACTTGAACAAGCTATGGCGGCCAACAATGGAATATGGGTCAGGCGGCGAGAAGGCGATGTTTTAGCGCGGCCCGATCGGGTAACGAGCGATCCGGCAATGGCTATTCCGGGTTCTCGCTTAATCCTTCTATGCGTACCATCCCACATTGAAGACGATGTGCTGGAAAAAATTATCCCGTTTATTGATGCAGATACTTACATCGGGGCAATTCCGGGGCCCGGAGGTTTTAATTGGAAAGCAACGGATTGGCTGGCTCGCTTTAATACCAAGGCAACCGTATTCAGCCTGGCTACCATTCCGTGGATGTGCAAAACTATAAAACCCGGCGAGGAAGTCAACATTTTAGGGACTAAAGACTTTAACGGGCAAGTAACCGTTCCGGCCTCGCGTGCGCAAGATGTTTCCGAATTGATGAGCAAGCTATTATTGATGCCGGTGCTGGATTTGGAGAACTTTCTCAATATAACGTTATATCCGGCTAATCAATTGCTGCATAGTGCAATCTCCTATGATTTATTTGCTAACTGGGACGGGACTCCTTTTGCGGAACCGCCGCTTTTTTACCAAGAAATGACAGATGAAGCCGCCAAGCTGTTGCAAGCGATGGATAATGAATTACAGCGGGTGTGCCGGACTTTGGAACAAAAAGTCCCGAATCTTAATCTTTGCGCGGTTCTGCCTTTAAGTTTTTCGATTCAATCGGCTTATGCCGATGACATTACCGATAAATCAACTCTTCGTTCCATTATTGCAACTAATCGCGCCTATGCCGGAATCCGGACTCCGATGACCGAAGTTGAAGGCGGTTATATTCCTGATTTTAACTGCCGTTTCTATTTGGAAGATGTGCCTCATGGCCTGGTGGTTATCAAAGGTGTGGCCGAATTAGCGGGAGTAGAGACCCCAACCCTTGATAAGGTTTTGATTTGGGCGCAAACACAAATGAATTGTGAATATTGGGTTGACGGTGCGTTAAAAGGTAAAGATATCGGTCAATCCGGGGCTCCACAGCGTTACGGCTTGAATAGCTTAGACAAGCTGATGATGACTGTATAAGCTTTGGGTTTTTTGCGGGGATTTAATGCACGCTTGATAAATTCTAATAACAGCTAAACTTTCTCTGCCTGCTGTTGCCCAGAGATACGCCTTTTAAATTTAATGACTGAAGCCAAGAGCAACATAGTGACAAAAACGCAAATCAAAAAGTTGGTGTATTTTATTGCTACAGTTTTAACCGGCATCTCTCCTTTAAAAGCCCAAAATTTATCGGAAACCTTAACCTTGGCTTTGCAAAACAATCCCGCTTTGCATCAGGCTCAAGCCAAGTTATCCGCGGTAGCTGAAACTAAAGATCAAAGTATCGCCCGGTTACTGCCCAGCGTTTATGCGACATCAGCCAGCAGTAGAGAGTACTTGCATAACATCAAAGCCAAAACGCGCAGTGATTATCGGGGAACTGACGTTAATCAGGAATATTGGAACCACACCTTTAATGTCAATTTAACCCAGCCTTTGTTTCGATGGGAATACTGGATAGAGTTGAGCCAGTCCGATAATGAAATTGCCAAGTCGGAAGCGATTTATCAAGGGGAGTTGCAAAACCTGATGGCTAAAACAGCCGAATATTATTTCAATGTGCTGGCCGCAAAAGATGCATTGGATGTTGTTCAGGCCGAAAAACAAGCCATAACGCAGCAACTTGAACAGGCCAAACAACGCTTTGAGGCCGGGTTTGTCGCGATGACCGATGTTTATGACGCTCAGGCAGCTTTTGATCAGGCCGTTACCAGTGAAATAGAAGCCGGCAACCAGCTGGATAATCAAAAAGACTTGTTAAGGGAAATCATCGGTAACAATGAAGTGCGGCTCAATGCCTTGGGCGAACAACTTCCTCTGCTTAAACCGGTGCCCGCCGATATGTCGGCTTGGAATCAATTAGCGCAGGGCAACAATCTGAGCATTGTTTCAGCGATTAATCAGGCCGAAGTGGCGCGTAAATCGATAGAATTGAAAAGGAGCGGACATTTACCGAGCCTGGATTTAGTGGCCGCTTACGGCGTATCCGATAATTCCAGCAGTTTCGGTTTGCGGGGCGACGGCCGAAGTGTCGGCCTACAGCTGAATGTGCCTTTGTTCGAGGGCGGTATGGTTAATTCCAAAACCCGTCAGGCGGTTTTTGAATACGAAGCCGCGAAAGAAAATTTAAACGCCAGCCGACTCACGGTAGAGCGTCAAGTCAACTATGCTTATCGCGGCTTAATGACCAGCATCAGCCGTGTCGAATCCTTAAGCTCCGCTATCATCTCGGCCCAAAAAGCATTGGAAGCCAATGAAGTAGGCTTTGATGCAGGTACGCGAACAATGGTGGATGTGCTGATCACACAAAAAAATCTATTCAGGGCTAAACGCGATTTTTCCCGTGCGCGTTATGATTATTTAATTTACAGCATCAAGTTAAAACAGGCGTCCAGCGACTTGACTCAAAACGATCTTGAACAAATCAACCGTTTATTGATGGCTAAATCCTTCGACTAAAGCCAAGCTCATGAATGTAATGCATAATAAATAAGCCGGGCAAGAAGCACTTTGATTGCAGGCCGCCAAATTTCAGTCTATGACAAATAACAAAAAACTAATTTTCGCCAGCGTAATTGCTTTGATTGCCGTCGGTGCAACATCGGCGCTGATGGCCCCAAAAAGCCAAAGCGCACAACCGGAAACTGTAGCGGTAAAACCTTCATTAATTGTAAGCACCGCCAAACCCGCGGTTGCCGCATGGACGACCAAACTAGTCGCCGGCGGCGATATTGCCCCTTGGCAGGAAGCGATAGTCGGTGCGGAAATTGACGGCTTGAGATTAAGCGCCGTTAACGTCAACGTCGGAGACTGGGTACAAAAAGGCCAGGTTCTTGCAGAATTTTCTAAAGACACGATGCATCAAGCGCTGGCCGAGCAAGGCGCGATGGTCGTTGAAGCCGAGGCGGTGCTGGCGGAAGCCTCGGCTAATGCAAACCGCGCCCGCTTAGTGCAAAAATCGGGCGCGCTGCCTGCGCAGCAAATAAACCAGTTATTAATTGCCGAGCGAACAGCCGAAGCAAAACTGTCGGCTGCGAAGGCGAGGCGCGCTTCCAGCCAATTACAACTGGGATACACGCGGGTGCTTGCGCCCGATGACGGCGTTATTTCCGCGCGTACCGCAACGCTGGGCGCGGTGGTATCCAGCGGCGATGAATTGTTTCGCCTGATCCGGAAAAACCGGCTTGAATGGCGGGCGGAAGTGACCGCCGCCGATCTTGCCGACATCAAGATAGCGGGCGAAGTCATCCTTACGCTGCCGGACCATGAACAAATCAAAGGCGCTGTCCGCATGATCGCGCCTACGATAGACCGCAAAACCCGCAATGCCCTGGTTTACGTTGATTTAACCGCAACGCCGCAGGTCAAGGCAGGCATGTTTGCCAGCGGTGAGTTTCTTTTAGGGACGACGGATGCGTTGACATTACCTCATTTGGCGGTTGTCGTTCGTGACGGTTTTAACTATGTCTTTGAAGTGGATAAAAACAATCGGGTACGGCAGGTTAAAGTGCAGGTGGGGCGCCGGCAGAACGACCGTATAGAAATCTTGGACGGTTTACCGAGTGATACCGATATTGTGATTAGCGGCGCCGGTTTTTTGAATGACGGCGATTTAGTGAGCGTCCAAGCCGAGCCTGTCAATAGTGCCAGTTCAGGCAAATTATGAATGTTTCCGCCTGGTCGATTAAAAACCCTGTCGCAGCCATCGTCTTTTTCATGATGCTGTGTTTTTTCGGCATCAACAGTTTTCGAACGCTGGGTGTACAGGAGTATCCGGATATTCAATTACCGCAAGTTGTCGTGACTGCCAATTATGACGGTGCAACGCCCTCGCAACTGGAAACCGAGGTTGTAAAAAAAATTGAGAATGCAGTCGCCAGCCTGCAAGGCTTAAAGCACATTTACAGCACGGTGAGGGAAGGAACGGCAACGATTACTGTCGAGTTTCAATTGGAAAAAGACGGCTCGGACGCGACTAATGAAGTACGTGATGCGGTTAACCAGATTCGGGCCGATTTACCGGTCGCGATGCGCGATCCCGTTATCACCAAAGTGGTCGATGTCGGCTGGCCTATTCTTACCTATGCGGTTTCATCCAGCCAGATGGATGAAAAAGATTTGTCGTGGTTTGTGGATGACATTTTAAGCAAGCGCATGCTGAGCCTGGAAGGCGTAGGCAAGATAATTCGCCTGGGCGGAGTGACGCGGGAAATAAGTGTCGAGCTTGATCCCGATAGAATGACCCAGCTGGGGATTACTGCGCCCGATGTCTCTCATCTGCTAAACCAAGTTCAACGGGATGCACCCAGCGGGCGCGGCAATGTCGGTGGCGCCGAGCAATCGGTACGCACCTTGGCCAGCGCCAAGACGCTGGAGGATTTAAAAGCGCTGCATTTGCCGATGGGTGGGGACAAGTCCGTCCGGCTTGACTGGATCGCCGACATAGAAGATAGCGTAGAGGAGCGGCGCAGCCTGGCTTTGCTCAATGGTAAGCCGGTCATTGCCTTTGAAGTGAGCCGCACGGAAGGGGCGAACGCCGTGGCAATTGCCAAAACCGTTCAACAAGAAATTCAACAGCTGGCCAAGCAATACCCGAATTTAAAATTCGAGCAAATCATAGACAATACTCTGGTCGCGCAAGAAACTTTTGTCGGCATTATGCGCCAGCTTTATGAAGGCGCTGTGCTGGCGATACTGGTGGTAGGGCTGTTTTTGCGCGACTGGCGCGCCACTTTGATCGCAGCGGTGGCATTGCCGCTATCGATTATTCCGAGCTATTGGGGCATGCAGTATTTCGGCTTCACTTTTAACATGCTCACCCAGTTGGCGTTAGCGCTGGTGGTCGGGGTATTGGTGGATGACGCCATTGTTGAAATTGAAAATATCTCCCGTCACTTAAAACTGGGCAAAACGCCTCTTCAGGCGGCAAATGACGCGGTCGAAGAAATCGGCCTGGCTGTTACCGCAACGACCTTTGCGCTAATCGCCGTGTTTTTACCGACGGCATTTATGACCGGCGTATTGGGCCGATACTTCAAGCAATTCGGCTGGACTGCGGTGCTGGCCATTTTTGCTTCGCTGATGGTGGCGCGGCTGCTGACGCCTATGATGGCGGCGTATTTGCTCAAACCCGATGTGGAAGAGCAGGAAAAACACGATTCAAGTTTGATGCTTGTCTATTTAAGCGCAGTCGCTTGGTGCTTGCGGCATCGAGGCATAACCGTTGTAACGGCGCTTGCTTTTTTTATAGGCTCACTGGCTCTTATCCCGTTGCTGCCAAAAGGCTTTATGCCGCCTACAGACTATGCGCAAACGCAGGTGAATATCGAATTGCCTCCAGGCAGTACGCTTGACGATACGCTGGTTGCTTCAGAACGCGCCAGACAAATGTTGATCGGCGAAAAAGACGTAACCAACGTGTTCAGTCTGGTAGGCAGTAACGAATCGCCCGGCGGAATCAATGTGTCCGGGCAAAGCGGTGAAGTACGTAAAGCAAAGCTGACCGTATTGCTTAATCGCAGGCAGCAACGCGATCGTACTCAACAAGCCATTGAGATTGAACTGCGTGAAAAGCTCAGTCGGCAAATCGGTGTCCGCATTACTGTCGGGCTTCAGGATGTAGGCAATAAATTGCAACTGGTGTTGAAAAGTGAAGACTCCGTCGTTTTACAGACTACCGCCAAAAAATTGGAACGGGATCTGCGCGATTTGAAAAATGTGGGCAATGTGATTTCCAGTACGAGCTTGGTACAACCCGAAGTTAACGTGGCGATTGATTTTGCCAAAGCCGCCGACATGGGCGTGACGGCCGCTATCATTGGTGAAACTGTTCGTATTGCTACCGCAGGCGATTTTACCCAGTCGCTCGCCAAGTTTAATTTAGCTGAACGGCAGTTGCCTATACGGGTAAAACTGCCCCAATCATTGCGCTCGGACCTTCAGGCACTGGGACGTTTACCCGTGCCCGGCAAAAACGGCGCTATCATGCTTGCCCAAGTCGCCGACATAACCATGAACAGTGAACCGGCCGTCATTAAGCGCTTCGACCGCTTGCAACAAGTAACGCTGGATGTTGAGTTGGGACGGCGCGAATTGGGCGATGTCTATGCCGAAGCGATGCTGTTGCCTACGCTTAAAACGTTGCCGAGCAGTGTCAGCCTGGTTGATTTTGGTGATGCGCAAATGATGGCGGACATGTTCGACAGCTTTAGTTCCGCGATGATCATTGGTGTGTTATGCATTTTTGCGGTGTTGGTGCTGTTATTTAAAGACTTTATGCAGCCTTTAACCATCTTGACAGCGATTCCGCTGGCGACAGGCGGTGCTTTTGTATTGCTGTTGTTGACGGGTAAAAGTTTTTCGATGCCCGCACTGATCGGTTTGCTGATGTTGATAGGCATCGTCACTAAAAACTCTATTCTGCTGGTGGAGTATGCGATTGTTGCAAGGCGGGACATGCATTTGCCGCGGGTTGAAGCATTACTTGATGCCTGTCATAAACGTGCAAGACCTATCATCATGACTTCGCTGGCCATGGGATTTGGCATGCTGCCTGTCGCTTTGGGCTGGGGCGCTGATCCCGCATTTAGTGCACCATTGGCGATTGCGGTAATGGGGGGCGTCATCAGTTCTACGCTGTTGAGTTTGTTAGTCGTTCCAGCCGTATTTACTTTTGTTGATGATCTTAAGGAATTGATCCGGCAGTTATTGGTCTGGAAAAGGGATAAGTCCAAAGCCGCGTAATTGGCAATATCTACTATGGTTTTGTCCTGCGCACCTGGACTGCGGCGCAGAACAGCAGTATCAATCCGGCGGTCAATACGCCTATGATGGCCCACATCAGCCATAGGTAATAGATACCGGATCGGCCCGACGCCAGCGCCAGCATAAGCCCGAAAGCGAACAGCGAACTGATGTTCGCCATGTTATTAAACCAGCTCAGAAGAGCGGTCTTGCCCTGTCTGGCGGCACGGGAGGAATAGTCGCGCACTTCCCAGAGAAAGACGCCGTAGCAGGCGCCAATCACAGCGGCGGCGGCAAGGCAAAGAGAGTTGTCGACCTGGATTCCGGCCAGGATAAAACCCGCCGCGAAGATCAGCGCTACAGTAGGCAGCGCCAGCGCCGCAGTTCGCAGGTCTCGGCCGCCGGTTTGGTGTGATGATCGTTTTGCCACGGCCATCGTTGCGTTGGCTGCGAGTGCGGAGAGGAACACCGTAACGATAGCCGCTCCGCCGCGCGTTTCCGCGCCGGGAATGTGGAACAGATCTTTTAAAAGATAAATCATATTGGCCGCAAACAGGTACAACGCGGCGTAGACGGCAATAGCGTATGCGAACACCAGCCAATCCGCCCGGTCCGGCATAGAGAGTTGTTTGGAAACCTGCTGTTTAGCTTCCGATGTCGGCTGTAACCGGAACAGCTGCAAGCATCCCACCATGGCTGCGATACCCAGCACGGCGATCACGGTTTTTTCAATCGGATCATTGCCCGCAAATACAGTGAAGAATGCGGGAGCGGAGAGCATGCCCAATAAACGAGCGGCAGTTCCCGCCCCGTCGTTGAAGCCGCGCAGTTGGCCGGCTCTGTCCACGGCCGCATGGTCGATTTGGTTCAGCAGGAAGTTATCGGCGAACTGCACCAGCACAAGGCAGAGGATGAAATGCGCTACGGTGTGGGCCGAGAGCAAGGCTTCAGCAATTACGGTAGTAATCAGGATAGCAATGGCAACCACAATTCGGCGCGGACGAATGCGGCGTGAAACCAGGATTCCGGTAATGGCCGCGATAGTCGAGGACAGTAACGTAATCGAAAGCAGCAGCGTCTTTTGCTCCGGATAATTGCGTTGAAAAAACACCTGAGGTAGCGCATTGGCGTTTCCCGACATCAGGAACGACAGGAAAAATAACACCAATACACTCAGCGCAAGCGTGGATTTAGAGATCTGCGTGGAATTGCTCATTGGATATCCGGTAGCCAACGGTCGAATATCCTGCCGATGGTCTGCTTTGCAATCACGCTCTCGGCGACGGCGCGATCATTCAAGAGTTCGGCTTCTGCGATGCCCTGTTCAAACCAAGCTGTCAGCAGCTCCGCCAAGTGTGAATCACGAACCTGAATGCCGAGTTCGAGACAAAATCGCGGCGAGAAAAAATCGAGGTTGCTGCTGCCGAAGCCAATCCATTCGCCGTCCGCTACGAAGTATTTGCAATGCAGCGTGCGGCCTTTTCCCCGGCGCAGGTAAAGCGAGACGCAAATATCGATCAAGTCAGGAAAACCGGCGTAGAGCCGGTAATTCATGAAATCAAGATCGTTGCTCTCCGCTGAGTTGGTGAACAGGCGTACGCGCACACCGCGGCTGCAAGCTGCAGCCAGTTCATGATGGATCATGGGATGGTTGAAATAGTAGGCGTTTTCAATGTCCAGCGTTTTGCGGCAGGCCCGGATGCAGTCGAGCAGATAGATGAAGTTTGCATTGGACGCTATGCCCGCAGGTGCGGTGGGTTGAAAAATGTTTCCTTGGGTATTATCGTCATGCATGTTCGGGACACTCGTGAAAGTTTCTTCATAAACAAGTTGAGCGCGTGCGGCAGAAGGACCGGTCAGCAATAGGTCGATGTCGCGCCATTCGCTTCCGGCATAATGGTTTGCATAATTGCGGCCGCCGGTTATAAGCGTCGTCCCGTCCACGATCAGCAGTTTGCGATGGCAGGCGTCATAGCGGCGGTTGGGGTCTTTGAACAGCCGGTAATCGACGCCCGCGTCGCGAAGACAGCGAATCACATCGAGCACTTCCGGATTCCCGAAAACTTTCTGCGCGGTGATGCAGCGGTCGGCGATGATGCGCACGCGAACGCCGCGCCGTGCGCAGTCGGCTAAAGCCCGTGCCGTTCGCCAGCCCACTTCGTCCGCCTGAATATAGAAGGTCGAAATATCGATAGATTGCTTTGCGGCCTGGTAAAGCGAGTGGCGTTTCTCAAAAGCTGCCGCATTGTCGGTGAGCAGTTCCAATCGATCGGCCGGATCGAAAGAGCCGTAGAGCGAAGGGATTTTGTCCGCGGATAATCGGGATTGCCATTGTTCGTAAACTGAAGACCATGAAGGCCCTCCGCTCTTTTGCTGCCAGCGCGTCGCTAGAATCGCATAGCTGATGCCGTGAGCGTTGCCCGCCATATCTGCGTCCGACATTGACGCGACAGGCGCGATCCGCATGGCGCGGCCTGCCGCAAGGAGCAAACGCAGTGCGTGCGCAAGCAGGTAAAGAGTGTCCATTGATGTTTTTGGATTTGTTATCGATTTGCGGAATTAAGGCTACACGCCGGTTTCAGCTGTAAATGATGTCGTATTTTTCCATAAACAGCGTTTAGTTTGCGGTCATGTAAGGCAGGCATTTTTAAGAACTATAAGAGAGGAATTGTTACCGGGCATTTTAGACGCTTTTTATTGGAGACCATGGAAATTTTCCAAGTAGTCTTATGAACCGTTAGGCCGTCATATTTCCAAACAGATGAAAATATTTAGCGATAACTTCACCAGCCATGGGAAAAATTGTACAAATGAGGAATTATAATTTTGTACTAAAGTAACCTAGCTTTTATGTTAGTAATGTATAGTAGGAAAACAAATTAAACTGGGTTGTTATGCTTGCCAAGCCCTACTTTATGTCTCTGCCCTTGCATAAGTAGCATGACTAAAGTTTTATAAAGATTGGGCAACTTTAGATCTTATATGATCGGTTATTGTAATGACGCACAAGGCCGAATTGACGAAAACAATTAACGTGTTAGGGGGCTGGTTTTGCCGGGTAACAGCGCCAGCAACGAAAAGGGCTGTGGATTTTGGTTGGAGTAGCCGATTACGTCATGTAGTCCATAAAAACAGTGGTTGTTCGGACCAGCAGCCAACTTACTTGAGTGTTATGAAAAAGCGGACACGATGACGAGCAGGAAAAACATATTGTCGAGCCCGGCTCAAATAACTATCGATGATAATAAATGGAGCAAACATTATGATAAGGTTATTGATTGTTGACGATCATGAGTTGATGCGTGAGGGACTGAAGCAGCTTTTCGACGATGAAGAAGATCTCATGGTCTGCGCGGAGGCCGGTAGCGGCGAAGAAGCGCTTGCGATTTTGCAGGACGAGAAGTTCGACCTGATTTTGCTGGATATCTCTATTCCCGGCATCCATGGGGTGGAGCTGATAAAGAAAATCAAGGAACAATTAAATAGCCCGCCTATTCTGGTGCTGAGTATGTATAACGAGTCGCAAATTGCCAAACGCAAACTCAAGGCCGGAGCTTCGGGCTATATCACCAAAGACAGTTCGCCCAAGGATTTGTTGGAGGCAATACGCAAGGTGGCGGCCGGTGGACGATTTATTACCGCCGAAATTGCCGAAAAGATCGCTTTCGAGGTGAGTTCCGCTACGCCATTGGTACCGCATGAATTACTGTCTGCCCGAGAACTTGTCATTTTACGCATGCTGGCCCAAGGCAGGAAAGTCAACGAAATTGCCCATGATTTGGATATCAGCAGCAAGACTGTTAGCACCCATAAAGTGCGTTTGATGCAAAAAATGCATATAGACAGCGATGTCAAACTTATCCAATATACTATCGCCCATGGCATGACCATATAAAAATTCAGGACTATTATTCTTACAATACATTGAGTTAAGAAAAGTGCCGGCTTCCTGTAAGCGGTGGAGTAGTCATGCAGGGCAAATAGCGCTGATATATGACATCTGCTTATGGTTAAAGCCTGAAAATGCGTCGGATTTTTGCCAAACACTGATGGCTGGATTGCGGTTCTTTAAAAGTGTCAGTTATTACACCTCGCCGTAGTCCATTCCTTATAAACATTACTGCATTCAAGTGTAGGGCAGTTCTCACTGGAATTCGGTATTTGCTGATTGTGGCGACTAGAGATATCGTTTAAATTCGACACACGTATATTTAGCAAGGTAATTTAGGTCGGCTTTGATCAGCGTACAGATGATCAAAGCAAGTTTAATGTTAATAAATTATTAAAATATGCATGCTCAACTTTAGTTTGTAATTGACTATCCAATGCTGATTTTATTGGAGTTAATACCATTCAAAACACGAACAACTTAAAATTCATACCTATAAAAGTCGAGCATAGCCTTAAAAATATAATCCTCATTATATAATTGCACAGTAACTCAGTGAATGAGGTAGAGAGTTTTTCAAAAAGCTTGGACAAGAAAGATGAGTCCTTTTCTTATATTTTTACAGAAAACTCGAATGCTAAATGAAAAATTATTCATTTCTTACATTTATTCAATCTGTGTATTCGCGACTCATTGAGCCTTTTGATTGAATTAATTGAACGATCCATCCATCTATTTATAAAATTTTATATATCAATTACGTATTGCAAAACTCTGATCAATTATGGAGCTTGATCCAGAGCGTTAATATTCCCGAAGTAAACAGTTTTGGACTGTAAGAAGAACTATCGAGAAAAGTGACTGATACTTTGTTAGTGGTTACATTGCAAATGCAGACAAGGTAAAGCATTTAGGGCCGAAGTCATGGCTTTTTGAGAAATCTTTTAAAAATCATACATTGTTAGTACACGTTGAAGAAGCGATAAAAAGGCTGTGTGACGTTTAAATGTAGAGGAAATTACAGTATGGAAGAGCTGAGGAAGTTTCATCAAAATGATTTTTGGCTGACTTTTCCAATCGTGGCATGCGGCATACTTGGAATGCTAGGGATGGGCGTGGTCAGTCGTTTTGCGATCCATGGTTCGGGCCTGGGGTTGGGTTTGATCGTCATCACCGGCGGTTTGTCTTTCTGGAGCCTGAACCGCTATCGGAGGGCGCTGCAAGCGATCGAGCGAAACTTGAGTGCAAGCTTGCACCAGGAGCATGAGGAAAAAATCAGGGCAT